>CESA01005243.1_pt1 | contig 19869 bp, 27 predicted proteins | sample 531061 | NCBI WGS metagenome assembly CESA01 (sample SAMEA2621254, study PRJEB7988) | marine metagenome | biome: marine biome (ENVO:00000447); feature: surface water layer (ENVO:00002042); material: "saline water (ENVO:00002010), including plankton (ENVO:xxxxxxxx)" | depth 5 m
TTTTAATGGGTAATGTCTCTTTTTATTTTTTTTTATATTATATTCGTGTTTTATGTAAGCGTGTTCATTATTTTTTAAATATTCTATAAATAATCTAAAATTTTTCCAATTTATTTTTTCATTATTTTCTACGATTGTTTTATTTACAGAACCTAAAGTGTTTGCATAAGCATCCATAATATAATCTATGCCATTAGTCCTTATATTAATAGCTGGAAAATGAGGGATAAAATCATTTCCTAACAAAAATGTTATAAATATGTAATCATATAATTTTGAAATATTTGTATCATCCATATTTATATTCATAGAAATTGATATTGCATTCGATAATTCAAATATATCCAAAATATATAACTCGTTAGGCTTTAAACGTTTATCAATTGTTTTTATAAATTCTGGTGTTTCTCTAAATAAATACATATCTTTGCTATATCGAAGATGATTAATCGTTAACATGATTAAATCTGCATCTAAACCATATATAACTGTATAAAGATCTTTATAAGTAGAAGGATTATCTCTTATATGTTTATATAACTTATGTTCACCTTCCCCGTTTTCATTACTAGTAGAAATGATTAATTCTTTTACACCAAACTTAGATGGATCTTGAAAATAAGATATTATTTTATTCGATAAATTTTTCATAAATTCTGTACCTGGTGTAATTTGTGTTGTATCCATTTTTGGAGGTTTTCCATAACTTTGCATTATACTTTCTTCAAAACTAGACTTATGACGCCGATTTCTTTGTTGTTCTAACTTTGCTACCGGCGCTACACCATCAAATGCAATATATATTACATTTGTTGGTTTTACCAGATAAATATATTGTTCTACTTTTTTACAAATTAACTCAAATATCATTTGCTCTGTTAATTGTTTATTTTCTTTTTCTAATTCCCTAATCGCATCATAAATAATAGAATTACAATCAAATAACAAATTATGAACCTTTGACAAATATTCCAATTTTTTAATTATCTTACTGTGATTCTTTGCTATATACGCAAAATATGCAGGAATACCCATTACATTAATAATAACTATCTCTCTATAACATTTTTATTTATAATTTTAGTGTAAAAATATAAGAAAATGAACGAATTTGCTAAAAAAAAAATAATAATAAATACAAATTATAAGAAAATGAACGAAATCATTGAAAAAAAACGAAAAAATAAAGAAAAACCTGAACTTTGTGACATGTTTAGCAACAATTATCAAGATAAAGTTAAATTTTATGAAAAACTTATCCAAGAAACTATGTTGTCTATACAAAAATATAAATTTTTAGATATTATTACGGCAAATGAATTAAGCATTACAATTAATAATCTAGAACAAGTTATAGGGAAATTAGCAGAGGTTGATACATTAAAAGATAAAAATAGTATTGCTGAAAAACTTCAAAATGTTAATGATTCGTTATTTGACGTATTTAAACAATTTGGAACTTCAAGCGTAAACGATTTATTAACCGTTTCTTTTGGCAATAATTTTATAAACAAAATAAAAGACTATGATAAATATAAAATCATTGAAAAATATGTAAATGCATTAAGTTTTAAAATACTTACTTCAGCCAATAATGCAAAGAAAACGCCTTTAGTTAAGAATAAAATTATAGAAGATTTTATGATAGCAGAAAATTCTAATAATTTTGAATGTTTCGACCTGGGTAGAACAACAAAAATATTTCAATTAAAAGTATACGGAATAAAAATAGCTATAAGAAATAAAGATGAGAAAAAAATTTTAATTTTGAATGGATTAACTAAAGATTTAATTTTATCTTCAATATCAGATAAACTAATTAAAGATAAAATAGAGGACCTAAAATTAAATAAACCAGAAGAAAATGATTATAATAGTGAAACTTTTAATAATTTTATAGAATCATTATCTATAAAAGATTTACTAATTTATAACAATGAAGAAATATATTTTAGATTTGCTGGAACAATAAATCAATTAAATTTAATAAAACAAAAAAATATTTCTCAGGTTGTTAAAGATTTTTTAACTTCTGAATTATATAGTCAAAGAAGAACTATTATTAATTTATTAATAGCTGATAAAAATGCCGAATTTCAATACTTAGCATATTTACTTTATGATTTAATGTCAAACGATATAAATGGCAATATTGATACACATGAACAAACCTGCTTATTTGATAGTTTACCGTGGAATATTAAAAAAAAATTTAGATTAGCTATGAAACAAACCATACAATACACTAATAAATTAACAAATTTTGATAGTAGTAAAATACCACTAGAACAACAAATATGTTTATTAAAGGCTAATGATACAATCAAAGAAAAAGCTATGGTTAAATTAAAAGAAGTTAAAGCTAAAACAGATGACAGTGGTTCAAAGGCAAGACAATACTTAGAAGGATTACTTAAAATACCTTTTGGTGTATACGTAAAAGAACCTGTATTATCTAATATGAAAATAATTACTAGTGAAGTTGATGAGATGAAGCTTTTACTTAAAAATATAACAAATAGTGATTGTTATGATTCTATTAATTCTTATAATTTAAAAGACACTATTAATAAAAATTTATATGAAAATATTAATAAAGTCATTATTGAAAATATTTTTACAAACATTAAAAATAAAAAAAGAAACGACCTTATAAATATTATTAGCCATATTAATAAACATTTAAAAAACACAAATTGCCAAACTAAAAAAATAATATATTCTGGTATAAAACAATCTTTATTAAAAAAAAAAATTTGTGATTTTATACTTAAAAATAAAAATAATAATGATTTTATAGAAAACTTTATAAAAGATACAGACGTTCAAATATATGAAAAAGATAAAATAATAAATTTGTATCAAAACATAAAAACTTTATCAAACAGAAGACAAACTATATCTAACTATATGAGTTATACGAAAAACACTCTTGAAACTGCTGTACATGGTCATAGTTATGCAAAAAGACAAATAGAGCGAATTATTGGTCAATGGATTACGGGTGAAATGGACGGTTATTGTTTTGGTTTTGAAGGTCCTCCAGGGGTTGGTAAAACTTCATTGGCTCAAAAAGGAATATCAAAATGTTTATTAGACCAAAATAATGTACCCCGTCCTTTCTGTTTTATTGCAGTTGGCGGTTCTTCAAACGGAAGTACTTTTGAAGGACATAATTACACTTATGTTGGTTCTACGTGGGGTAAAATAGTAGATGTTCTTATTGAAAGCAAATGTATGAATCCTATTATATTTATTGATGAGCTAGATAAAATTAGTAAAACAGAACATGGTAAAGAAATTGTTGGTATACTAACACATTTAATAGACCCTTCACAAAACAAAGGATTCCAAGATAAATATTTTTCTGGAATAGAACTTGACCTATCTAAAGCATTATTTATATTTTCTTATAATAATGCAGAAATTATAGATAAGATATTACTTGATAGAATACATAGAATAAAATTCAAACATTTAACTATAGAAGAAAAAATAACTATTACTAATGATTATCTTTTACCTGAATTATATACAAAAATGGGTATTAATAACTATATTAAATTAACCGATGATGTAATTTCATTTATTATAAATGAATATACATATGAAGCTGGTGTAAGAAATCTTAAACAACATTTATTTGATATCATCGGAGAGATTAATCTAAATCTTTTATTAGATAATTTCGATAAACCACTACCATATTTAATTTCTACGGACGACGTAAAAAATATATACTTAAAAGAAAAAAATCCAATAAGACCTACTTTAATACATAACTCTAATTCTGTAGGTATCATAAATGGACTATGGGCTAATTCAAGTGGAAAAGGGGGTATTATACAAATAGAAACTAACTTTTTTGCCTCAAATACATTGTTTGAACTTAAACTTACTGGCTCACAGGGAGATGTCATGAAAGAAAGTATGAACGTAGCTAAAACATTAGCATGGAACTCAATTGATAATGATACTAAAAAAACATTGATGAAACGTAAAGAAACCAGCAATCAAGGTATACATATTCATTGTCCAGAAGGTTCGGTACCAAAAGACGGCCCTTCTGCTGGAACCGCTATTACGGTTGCATTATTCAGTTTGTTTACTAACAAAAAAATAAAGCACGATTTTGCTATAACTGGTGAAATATCACTACAAGGAAATGTTACAGAAATAGGGGGATTAGATTTAAAAATAATTGGAGGCATTCAAGGAGGAGTAAAATCATTTATATATCCAGAAAAAAATAAAAAAGACTTCAAAGAATTCATGGAAAAATATAAAAACAAAGATATTATTAAAAATATAAAATTTTATCCAGTAAATACCTTTGACGAAGTTTTAAAGCTAATACTTGTATGAAAACAAGAAATGGCTGATGAAAAAAAAAATTGAATCATTCTTCTGGGTAATACTTCAAGTACCAACCAACGTTATTTCAAAAAATGGAATCTTACGAAGACGCATTTGTATCCTTGCACGGTATTGCTCACAACCTTCATAAAGTGTCTTTCAGAGAATATTTCACAAAGGTGCCCCGCGGACTCAATGTCTATACGTTTTGTCCTACCAACTACTGCGTATACTCTAACTCGGAAAGTGAGCGAATGATGAAGCATTTACTACAAAACCCGGGATGGATGTCTTCGCCAGAGTGTATGGAGGGAGGAATGTTTGAACACTGTCAATTATATCTTCCAGGCAATGACATTACAAACCTTATTCTCGATGGAGATGCTCCTCCTAACTATGGCTTATACTTAATGAACAACCCAAACAAAAAAATGCCCATTATTTTTGATGCTGCAAAAAAAGAAACTACTTATGACATCGAGAGAATTTTGAACGAGTTGAAACCAGTTGACCCAAGAAAAGTTAGAAATGTATATCTTTGCATTTGTTTTCCACATACCATTTCACCCGTTGCTAACTCCGTTTTAAAATGGAGCGGCAAAACTATTCCAGAACGCAAGGCAACGCAGAAATATGAATCTTTTGCGATTACTCCAGACGTTTTAAAGAAAGCGATAAAAATTCAAAAAAGGCGATTGGAACTTGACCAAAAAGGTCGAAAAAGATTCATTAAGCGCGCAAAAAAAAACCAAAGACCCTTCACTAGAAGCATGAGTTTTCCAGAAAATCTTAGAAATGGTTCAATTGACAATATACCCGCAAATATTGGAAAAGGGATGGGAGAAAAAACAAAAGACAGTGAGAGGGGTCTTTACTTTAAAGTAGACAAGCAAGACCTTGCAACAGATTCAGTGTTTTTGACATTTTTGTAAAATTAGTATTTTAGCCTATTTAAAAATTTTTTTTATAAAATTAAAAATTAAGGAAAGTTTAAAAGTTTATAATTTAAAAAGTTAAATTATAAACCATCTATTTATATAAATAAAATAACCTTATAATATAAAAATAATGGGAAACACAAATCACAAGTATAAAAAAAAGATCGGAGGTGCTAGTACCGGCCCTGATGCGGTAAGAAATGTAAGATTAAATACATTGCCGCAAACCGGTATACAGAATGCATTTCATATGTTAGCTATGATAATGCCTTTATTATCAACTATGACTTTGCTTATTATTTTTATGGTTAATGCAAAATGGTTTGCACTTGTATTTTATTTTTTTGGATTACTTCTTCTAATAATTCCAGGTATATTTGGTATGTTTAGTCGACTGAACACTGGTGCATTTAGAGATAATCCATTAGGATTATTTGATGGATTGAATTTTAGCGCTAGCACATATAATGTTATGTTTTTAATAAATTCATTATTTCCGTTCGGTTTAAAAGCGCCTACTATTGACTCACCTGAATTCTGGACAACTTTTTTAATTATTACAGCGTTTATGATTATGGACATGGTTCATAAGATAGGTTTTAAAAAAACAAAAGGATTGATTAGATTAAATCTTGGTACAGATAATACTAACGAGGCATTCAAAGTTCAATACCGTCTATTTACAATATTATTTTTAATTCCTATTGGAGCCGCTATAAGTATGTTTACAAGTGGGGCATATGCCGCTGAAAATTTTAATAGTAGAGAACTTTTTTATCTACAAGAATCTTATTCCGATAGAAAATGTAGTCCATGTGAACAAAAAAATGCTATTAATGATGCTCGAGATGCGATCTTGGCTAAATTATAAAAACTATTTATCATAATATTTTAAATTTAATTGAAAATACTTAATTATTTTTTTTTTAACAATATTAATTTGCATGTTATTGTACATTAATTTTGGAATATTTTTTGCAGGTTTATAAACATCTACCCACTTTTCTAACACATTCTTCATATTATAATTAGTATACATTTCTAATATACTTATATTTTGAACTTTTTTTTTTGTTTTTTTATTTACATCATTATGCATTAAAAATATAACTTTTTTTAAAGTTATTTTATTTACTACGTATCTTTTATATTTATTAAATAGTTTTAAAGAATGGCTGCTACAATCTGGACAGGGCAATCCTATTAATATACTATTTATTATCATTATTACCTTATCTTTATTATTATTAAAATACGTTTCATCAATCTTTTCAGGTATACAATGTAAAAGATTCCATGTAGGTGTACCCCATACTTTACTCATAATAATATAAAGACTTATTATTATTAATACATTATAACATGGAATTTATCTCATTTAATTCATTTAATTTTAAAGATGAACTAAATAAAGCACTTATGCAAGAAAGTGCTAAAGAGGATATTTGTTTAATAACTCATGAAAAACTAGATCCTCTTGAAAAAATAACTTTGCCTTGTAATCATTCTTTTAATTATACGGCATTAGTTACATCTTTATGCAATAACAAAAACTATTCTACCGTAAGATCTTTTAATAAAAACATATCGTATAAATGCCCCTACTGTAGGGAACCAGGATCTAAATTACTACCTTACATACCAGAATTATTTCCCACAAAACTATATGGAATTAATTACACAATCAATGAAAATATAGAAAAATTTAGGCCTAACGCGTGTAAGTATATAAATAGTAAAAAAAAAATGTGTAATAAAATTTGTTTAAATGAATTCTGTAAAAAACATTACTTAACTAGTTTAAAGCAAAAATCTCCGACCGTTAAGGAACTAAGAGTAAAAGCAAAACAATTAAAGCTTAAAAATTATTCAAGATTGAAAAAAGCTGAATTATTGGCACTTATTGAAAAAAATAAAAATATTTAAATAATATAACAAAATATTAATTAGATGTCATCAAACGAAGAATTGAGCAGTATTGTAAAAGAATTTATGAAAACAACCGATACAATTAATTCTTTACAAAATGAAATAAAAAAACAGCGAAAAACTAAAGCTATATTAACAGAAAAACTCGTATCCATTATGAAATCTAATAATATAGATGGATTTGATATATCTAATGGACAATTAATGTATTCAAAAAATAAAACTAAATCTAGTATAGGTAAAAAAATGCTCCAAGAAACACTTAGAAACTACTTAAATAATTCAGAAACGGCTGATCAAATATCTTCGCATATTTTAAATAGTAGACAAGAAAAAATAACAGAATCTATTAGAATAAAATTTGATAAATAAATATTATTATATTTATAATAATGAATCCATTTAATGAAAATAAACATAAGTTAGAAACATTGAAACTAAATACAAAAAAAAGAATTACAGTATCCAAGGATTTATTTGAGATTAAACCAACATATTTTAAATCACCTATATACAATAAAAATAAGAAAGAAACTAGTATTAATTATTTAGAAGAACATACGGAAAATGACCTTAAAACTATTTATAAAAACTTTAATGAAGCTAGTATTTGTTTGTATACTATTCATTTTATAAAAAATATGCCATTTTTGTCATATATATTTGAAAAAAAAAATGTAGATTCTGAAAATGTTATTACGTTTCCATTATTTAAAATAGATAACCTTTTAGATATTTATAATTTTATAGAATCATTAAAATCTTATTTCAAGATTGAAAAAATTAACTTTAAAGGATATATTGAAAATAATGGTAATTTATTCTTATTTTTTGAATATAAAGAAATGTTAGAATCTATAGATAAAAACTTTATTCCCTTAACCATACATGAAATATGTCTTACTAAAAAACATTATAAATCAAATTTACATGCATCTGCCTATAATATTTTTTTTGAACATCCTTTTTTAATGCAATTACGTAATGAATATGATATACCTTACCCTACACCTATCGTTTGTTATTATAAATCAGACTTTAATAAAGTAAGCGACTTTTTTGGACCTTTAAATATTAAAACTTCATATTATAACTTTTACTGTTATGACCCAGAATTTTCATATTTTGATAAAAACAATATCCCAGTGGAAAAGTATTTAAGCAAAGTTATTTTATTTTTATTAGATACTAAATATATTTTTACAAATAAAGATAAAATAGACATAGAAGAATTATTAAATTATTATAGTTGTTTATTTATTGGAAAAAATGTATACACAAGTAATACATTAAATAATCCTGAAACAAGAATAATTGTAAAAAGTACTTCTGATTTTATTATATTAAAATAATAATATAAATAATAATGCTAGTATTAGTATTTATATTATCCATAATGGTTGCATATGCTTTATCTTATTACATACATTATTTACCTCATAAAAATGATATCGATAAAAAATACACAAAGAAATTAATTTTAACATGGGATTCAAAACAGTATCATATACATCATTGGATTACATTCTCATTAGTTATATTTATTTTATTACTAGGTAAATATTCTAATGATTACTTAATAGCTATTTATATTGGATTATGTTTAGGAACCATTTTTGAAGATTTCTTATTTGATAATATATTTAAAATTGAAGTATAAATAATAATATTTTTATTTATATAAACAAAATGAATCGGTGTGCGCATCCAACATGCAATAAAAAATTAAATGTAATGAAATTTACATGCAAATGCCAACTAAACTTTTGTCTTAAACACATGTCCCCAGAAACACATAGTTGTACCTACGATTATAAAACAATTGAAAATTTAGATGAAAAAATAAGCCTAACTAAATGTATAGCTGAAAAAATAAAATCAATATAAATATATAAATATATGACTAATACAGAATCAACAAATACTATTGATAATACTAAAAATACAATAGCCAAACCTTTTGTAATACAAGCACTTTATGTAGCTAGTATGAGTATTATTACAGTTCTTGGATATATATTATATGATTTATATCCTGAATTCTTTATTAAATATTTAGTGTTTATACTCTTCTTGTTATCTATATGTATTTTTAGTTTTTTTTTGCCTTCTCATAGTGGTTGGATATTTAGACTTAACTCTGTAGAAATGAAAAAAAATAAAAAAAGAGCATTATTTTTAGGAGACCAAATAGAAAAAAGATTTTTTAGTTTCATACCTGGTGCTGGGCTTGCTATATCTAATTTTATTTTAATATTTATAAAAAATCCTACTATAATTGTTCCTATAATAACGCCTTTTATATTAACTGTAGTTTACATGTTTAATTCAATAATTGACGCTTTTATGTTATAGTAGCTGTAGTTTACATGTTTAATTCAATAATTGACGCTTTTTCAATTGGCTTTAAATGATTTCTTAAAAAATTAAAAAAATTGATTTAATAATTTGAACATTATACTTAATTATAACATGGTAGAACGAAGAATTAAATTAAAAGTAGACAAGGGATTTCAAGATTTTAAAGATTTTCTAAGAGAAAAAATTAATGAAGAACTACAATCTATTATTAGTTATTTAACTGAAGGTGAACTTACGATAGATATATTGAATAATATTAAAAAAAACATTATACAAGATGTATATAATTATGAAAATTTAAATCTAAGTGAAGATGACTTTAAAAAAAGAAAACGTGTTAAAAACACTATTAATCTAGAATGTAGATGCAATGCACTTAGAGCAAACAAAATGCAGTGTAGTAGAAGAAAACTCGGTGAGAATGATTTCTGTGGCACACATCTTAAAGGACAGCCACACGGCATAATCTCAGAAAAAAAACAAACACCCAAAAGTAGTTCTCATATACAACTATGGGCAGAAGAAATTAAAGGAATATGGTATTATATTGATGATAAAGGTAATGTATATAACACAAATGAAATTTTAGTAAATAATCCTACTCCGTCAATTATAGCTAAATATGAAACTTCAATCGAAGAAACTAGTGGTGAGAAAATATATACTATACCAGAATTTAACATTTAAAAATATATAATAAATATAAGTATGAATCTTAATAAACATGTTGATATTGTATTAAATATTATTGATATTTCATACCAAACATTGGAAAACAATGAAATTATAATAGAACGAGACATTTTTTTAAGCAATAATAAATATGATAAAGTTAAAGAACAAATACCACATCTTAAAAAATTGTTTAGTTCTTCATTTTTAACTTCTTTACAACAAAACGCAAACCATAAACAAAAATGGCCTTTGTTAAATTTAATTAGACAAATTCTTAAAAAATATAATTATACCATGTCTCCTATTAGAAAATCAAATGGTTATTCTCAAGAAGGAAAAAAACTATTTAAAAGATTTTTTATTATTAAAAAATTAAAAGTTTAGTATTTTTTAACCTACTTAAAATACTAAATGGAATAGACATAATGGACCTATCTTTATTTGATAAATTGTATATAGTAATATATTGATTTTTAAAACAATCTCTTAATGAATCAACATCTCTTGTAGATACATCTGTTAAATTTATTATATTCCAAAAATATTCATCATCATAAATATTGCAAAAACTCTTACTACAAATCCTTAACTTCATTATCGTTTTAAAAGAAATGTAGTTATAAAGTAGTTCAGGAATTATAGTAGATTCCATATTATTATTAATAATCGTTAAAAAATTATTATATTATACTATTATATAATGGCTACTTCCTACAGAAGATTATCCAACGGTAAAAGAGTAAATAGAAATCAAGGTGGCGGAACTAAAAAACAAGGTTTACCTAGAAGAGCTCCGCATTATATGATGACAAGAAAAGTTAGGCGTCGTGCTTCAAGTAATTCTAAAAAAATATATTACATGAATCAATTACAAGGAAGAGTTGGACGATATGTTCGTTCTAATACAAGAGGAGGTGTTAAATTTAGAATAACATTTATCTAATCTCTTTTTTCAAACTCTTTATACATTTCTGAATGCGCTATAACATCAAATTCGTCATTATGATATGCTGCATCATTGTCTAAGTTTGCTAAATCTATCTTTTTTAATGGTTTACACGTATCTTTATACATATCTGATTCTGGATGGCACCATCTTCCTAAAGGATTTGGTCGAGACACAGGAAATAACATTTTTTTAAACTTATTTAAATATGTATCACCATAACCTCTGTAAAATCTGACATTTTTTTTTGATATCACTAAACGACTTAATGTCAAGGGAGAATACATTTTATAATTATAAATATTATCTTTATTTATAATTTCAATTTTATATTTATTAAAAGTATTTAAATCTTTAATATAAATACTTTTATGTCGAAAAACCCGGACTCTAAACCGCCTCCTAAAAAAAGAGGGAGAAAACCTAAAGGAGGAAAAATTATTAATAAAACTGAAAAAAATATACCCACGAATCAAATTATTACTAATGTTATATTACATTTAAAGTGTAAATTATCAGATATTGATGATAATTGCATCGGTGGAAAAATAAAATACAATCCAACTGTTCCGGCTATTGAAGGAACATGCACAAATAATTATAAACCAAATGAATTATCCTATGAAATTATTAATAATACTAACGAAAATCTTGATATTTCTAATAATATTTATAATAACCCTGCTGAAAATAAAAATAATAAAGAGCAAAAAAATTTATCAAAGACTATTTATACTAAATTAAAACAACTTCAACATTCCCTGCATAACAATAATTTATCTAATAAAAAATCAGCCTGCTTCTGGTGCACGTGTGCTTTTGATAATCATCCTATATATATTCCAAAATCTTTTTTGAAAAAAAAATATAACGTATATGGTAATTTTTGTAGCCCAGAATGCGCGGTTGCACATTTATTCAATGAACATCTAGATTCTTCAACAAAATTTGAAAGATATAATTTATTTAATCATATTTATTCAAAAATATATAATTATGAAAAAAATATTAAACCTGCGCCTAATCCATATTACGTATTAGATAAATTTTTAGGTAATCTTACTATTACTGAATACAGAAAATTATCATCTCAAGAACAATTACTCTTCATTATGGATAAGCCTATTACTAGAATATTTCCAGAATTACACGATGATAGTGATGAATTTATTTTAGACAATGGTAAGAAAAAAACAAACACATCGTTTTTTTAATCTTTATTATCTAACAAATTTCTTATCAATCTATATCTTTCCTGATTTGAAGTATTACATTCTTTCTCTTTTTTTTCTATGTTGTTAATATCCTTTAAGCATTTAAAAATATCATTATCATTTTTTTTTAACATTTCTAGACAAACTGATGAAGACATAGTTGTTTGTCTCATTAAAATAGTTAAATTACCACTAATATCCATTAATTTTATATTAATATATTTTTATAAAATATATTAAACGAATAAAAGATATATAGTTATATGAAAATTTCACTAGAAGAAATAAATAATGTATTAAAGGTTATAGAACCAATTTATTTTAAATTTAAACAAGAATCTCACGCAAAAAAAAACTATGAAGGAATGGAAATTCTAAAACTAAAAACTAAAATTCTAAAACTAAAAAATAAAAATCTAAAACTAAAAAATAAAAATCTAAAACTAGTAAATGAAAAAAAAGTATTAAAGCGACGGGCAAATTTTTTTGATAAAGAAATTAGGAAAAATAATGGTATTGTACTAGAAATAAATGAAAAATGTAGAGAACATAAAAACTGGAAATGTTCAAATAACTATTCTAATTTAAACAAGCAAATTAATCATCCTTGCGATAATTACCCTGATTCCATAAATGATGAAAGTTTACTATCAGAAGACGATGAAGATGAAGAACATGAGGAAGAGCCTCGACCTGATCAAGAACATCACCCTGATGAAAATGTAATAACTGATGATGATACGGATGACGCGGAGAGCCTGGCGTCATTGCTGGAAAAAGAAGAAAAAGAAGAAGAGCGTTTGAGGGTTATAGAGGATTCGCACGACGAAGACGATGACGATCAACACGACGAAGACAACGAACACGACGGCGAAGACGAAAAAAACGAAAAAGATGAAAAAGATGAAAAAGATGAAAAAGACGACGAAGACGAAGAAGACGACGAAGAAGAATTATATGAAATTACTATTAATAATGTAGATTACTATACTACTGACCAATTAGAAACAAATGGACCAGTTTATGAAATATTAGATGATGGAGACTACGGAAAAATAGTAGGACATCTAAAAAATAAAAAATTTACGCCCATTTAATTAAATAAACCATAAATTTAATATCATTTTATATATATTATGGATAACATGTTAAGTAGACCAGGTACATTTGGATATGGTGGATATGGTAATTCACCTATGTTTAGATCTAATAAGTGTACACCCACTACTTTCTATTTAGTATTTTCAGGTATTCAAATATTTATGGATACAATAAACGGTATGTATCAAAGCGCTATAGTAAAAACAATAATAGCTATCGTATTTTCTACATTACTAAACATATTATGTATGCGTAATTTAGGAATTGTATCATGGCTTTTAGTATTCATGCCATTTATTTTAACAACTCTTATTAGTGCATTAGTTTTAGATTCTATGGATAAAAACAATGGAAGTATTACTACTGATTATATTAATTTTAATATAATATAGAAATTAAAATATATTATTCTCTATTATAATGAATTATATATTTACAATAATAATAATTTTTTTATATATGTGTAGATATTCTCTGGGATTTAAAATACTTTCATGTATCGCAACTATAAAAGTTTGGTATAGAAGGTGTTTAAAAAATAAAAACCGAACGGATGGAATTATATTGTTTAAACATACTTTTAATAATAACAATTATTACATATTAAAAAATAGCATTGAAGATATAAAAACTGATTATAATTTCTTAGTTATAGAATACGTTGACGATAATATAACATTAGATATAAATATAAATACTAATAACTTCTTTATGATTACTGGAAATACTATATTAGATTATAATTTTATTAAATGGTATATAAAAAAATTCAAAAACTATGATATTAAAGATAATTATAAAATAAATATCATTGACAGTGATGCTAATATTTTAAAACTACATAATAATAACAGTTTAACATTAAATAAAGAATCTTATGTTGTTAATACTCTGGAATATGCTTCTTAAATAAACTTCCTTGAGAAGAAATTCCATCAAAATAATTTATCACATCCGGATTTTGTATACTACAATCTTTCATCCAAATTTTTATTATACAAAAGTGTTTTTTAGGAGATATAGTGATACCATTTAATTTAGATATCATTTTGTCATTTATTAAAGATTCTCCCACAACTAAACAGGCTAACTTTCTCCATATATCACTAACATTTTTATTACTTATTTTATAAGAAAAACAGCCGCCATTTTTATTATTATCATCCTCCCATATAGGTTTTATATGTTGTCGCATCAAAAATAACATACAATTTTGTATCATAGATTCTGGTAAACTTTCGCAAATTGCTATTATTTGTTCAGCTGTATTTATTTTTAATATTTCTTTATAACTATTTAGTGTCCAATCTGTATCATGTGGTAAATGTGCGTATAATATCCACGTATCATTTAATTTATGTTCCTTTACTATATTATTTTCTACCAATGTGTCAGATTCGCTCATATATCATATACATTTGATCTTTTTAAATATATATTATATTTACTATTATATATATGGTAAAATCTAAAAAAACTAATATAAAAAAAAAAGGTAGAAAAGCTGGTTCTGGTAGAAGAAAATATGGAACACGTAAACAACCTTCCTTTGAACTAGAAGACGGAGAAATTCCTGAAGACGATTTTCATGCATTTGCAGAAAGGAATAAACCATCTCCAACAATACTCACTATAACTAGACAAGATTCCGACCCGTACGATTCAGATGATTATACCGACCAATTCTTACTAGACGCTGAAAGAGATGAAGATATAAGACCAAAGAAGAAAAATAATAATAAACTCATTGGCCTTTCTAAAAAACTTGGAATTCCACTTATACTACTTATTGCATTTATAATACAAATGACAAATATGACTCGTAAAAACCACCAAAAAGTTTTAACCGATTTAATTAAAAAAAATAAAGAAGAAGCACTCTCAGAAATTAAACGAGTTGACCCCGATGAAAAATTACCAATAGGTGCTAAAAATGCAGCAGAGTTTAGAGCTATACTTGCAGATAGTGCTGTAGAAACTATGCCTTTTGATTTTTCAGGTAAATTAGTCGGACATGAATATGATAACGACGATATAAAAAATGACTACCGCAAAGCACACGAACTTGAAAAAAAAGCAAAAAAAGCTATGGAACAGGCTGTTAGAAAAGAAAAACTATTGAAAGAATATAAAAAACGCCCTCTTGGATTTAATGATAGAGGAAAGTATTATAAAGGTCGTTCTGCTACAAATTCAAAAAAAAAGAGAAGACAACGAAAAAAAAGAAACACTCAAAATAAAAAAAAATAATTAATATAATAATAATATAGAATATTTATATTATTATTATTTATATGGACATATTCACTGAAGGTATAAATAATATTTCAAAAAAATTTACCGAAACAAATAAAAATGTATCTCAATTTAAGGAAGATTTCAACTTTGAGTCAAGAAATAAAGAAGCTACCGAGGTACTTAAAAAATTTCCTGATAGAATGCCAGTTATTGTAGAAAAATCTAGACTGTGTCATAATGTTCCTATTATAGACAAAAGAAAATATCTGGTTCCTAACGATATAAATATTGGTCAGTTTCTATGGACTATAAGAAAGCGATTAAATTTAGACCAATCTAATGCATTATTTTTATTCGATGAATATGGTAATGTACATCAAAATACAAAACTAATGTCTATTGTATATGAAGAGTGTAAAAACGATGATAAATTTTTATATTTGCAATACTCTTCTGAAAACACCTTTGGAATTTAATATAATGTATATATAACATGACTTTAACTATAACTAGCTATCTAAGTATTGAACAACCAACTTTGGAAAAGGTTTATAACGTTTTCATAAGTCAATTTCATGCTATGACTGTGAGAAAGTTGACCGATGCGGAAAAGGACCTACAAATACGGCAACTTAAAGGCCAGTGTATGTTATATATAATCAGACGTGTGGTTACGGACACCCAAAATGAAGACGAACTTGCAGAGATCGCAATAAGCTGGATTGGGCGGCGAGATACAGTAGTAGAAGAATATTTAACAACAGCTATGTATGTAGATGATCGAGAACCACTAGGAGACTACGAGGCACGAGAAAATGCTATATTACGCAAGACCGAAGAACTTGTTAAACGTATGGGCATTCTATTAAAAGTAATACTTCATTGGGAGAGCCTACTCCCTAATGAGAAAACAGAGAAATTAAGCCAATTTCTACAGCAGTTAAATAGAACTACTTTATCATCTTTTATGGAGCAACTTCCCAGACACCGACCTCGTGTACCGCAGGAATATGGGTTAACTCCACCAGATGGGGAAAATAGGATAACCGCCCTGGGAGACATAGGAAGACAAACAGATAATCAACGTAATATTAATCAAGACGGTGGTTCCAAATACAATAGTCGTAATAAAAAAAAAGAAGCAAAAAAAATCAAAAAAAAGAAGCAAAAAATCAATAAAAAACAAGAAAAAATCAAGACGCGGTAGTTCGACTAATAAAAAAGCAAAAAAAAATAAAAAGAAAACTCCCCCTCTAAGTAGAAGGCAAAGGCGCAAGACATAATTTAATCTCTCCAAGTGAAGCTACATGATACTTAATTACCAAAGGTAAATCGTTCTCTAAAAACATTTCTATCTGATTACATAGATTAGTACATTTTATAAAATATCCTAGATTTTTCAAAGAAAACTCCCCTTGAATTATTTTACTGGAATCCGGTTTTAATTGAAATTGCATAGAACCATCTGATTCTGCACGACGAATCTCGGCCGTCGCAAAAGAACCCGAACATTTAAAAATCAATTCATTATCTACTGATTTAATTTCTAATTTTTCTGAAAGAGGACTTAAATCACGAACTATCTTTTGAAAATCAACGGAAGGTAAATTAATTATAGATGAAAAGGTTACTTGTGGTACATCTAATTCTTCATTATCGGGCTCTATTAACCTTAATTTTTGAGTTTTACATTGTTTTATATCACCATTTTCAAATAATAATCCTAAGTAAGAAGTTACACCATCTTGATAATCTGACTTTTCAATATACATCGTTAAAGTATCATCATTATCTATTGAATTTATCAATTTAAATAAATGAAACATATTTACACCTATCACTATCTTTTCCTTTTCGCATTCATACATCTCAAAATTTTCAGCACGTAAAAATAAATGTGCTAATATAGTATGCGACTTATCCATGTTTATAATTCTAATACCATCTTTCTGAAAAATAATATTAGTTTCTAGTAAAATATCTTTTAACGCTGTCATTAATGTTCTAAAAGGAGCTATTTGAACTGTTTTTATTGTTAATACATTATTTACATTATTAAACATAGACATTATTTACATTATTTTTTAATAAATCTTTAAATACTTATGAATAATAAAAAATAAATTATATAAAATTGAAACAAAATATATATATATATACATATCACCATATATGTGGGACCATTTAAGTTATTATCCATCACCAAAGGGACAAGAAGCTGCCAATGAAGTATTCAATCAAATAATGGGATTTCCTAGTAATTCATTAATAAAAACCGAATATGATAAAAATTTATTGAAAAAATATGTATTGTATTATGTTAATTCTAATCCACCTAAAACTAGTTATTCTGGATGGATTTTGGGAGAACTTGATGAATATGTTAATATTTGTATATCACAATATAAAAAGATACTTGCACGAAGAAAATTAAAAGGTATTATAAAATCAATTGTATACATAAATCTACTTTATAAAGATTCCATAGAAAGATATTATGCTCCTAATGGATTATTTGAAAATAAGATGTCTAATTATTGGAATCCTATTTTAAAAAATAATTCAGCGTGGCGACCTCCACCACCTTTAAATAAATAATTTTATAAATATTATTAAAATTATTTATTTTTTAGATTTGCTTCTCTTACGAGTGCGTTTATTCTTCTTACTTCCCTTTGAATCCGCCTTTTTTGTAGGGCCAAATTTTCCTTTCACTGCCTTTATTCCAAGCTCTCCAAGGCGATCCACTTTTTTCTCGTGTTTATGTTTAGATAATGAAACTACGCGTCCATTCTTATTCATAAGTAAATCTTTCTTCTCTAATCCACCCGCAGTTTTAAAAGCGGTTCCGTGCCATACTTGTGCACGAGAACCTTTCAATAAAGTATAACTTTTTCCTTTAATGTGGTATTTACCATCAGCTGACTTTGATACTCTCTTTGTCATTATAATTTATAATTAGATTTTTATTTTTATTTTTCTAAATAATTAATATTTTTAATTAACAGGTTCTGGTTCTGGACAAATACTATCGGAATTTATTAAATGACTTCTTCTTCCTTCTTTATCCAATACCCATTTTTGAAGTAAATTTCTACCCTTTCTATTATTTACACGCATTTTATGAAGTCTTTCAGCCCTTGATAATGTGTTCGGTTGTACTAACCCTAATTCTTTTGAAACTTTACAATTTCTTATCGTTCTTTTAGTACACCTACAAGGTCCTTTACATATTACAGTCGTATCTTCTTCATTATCTTCTATAACAATAGCTTGATTTTCATATAGCACTCTATAATTTATTAAAATATTATTTACATCTTTAAGATTACCACTTATATCTATTTCTATACCAGATATATCTTGTCTATCGATATCTATTTCATACTCAAATATTTCATCACGACTTCTTCCGTGTATAGAATCCTTAAAAACTATTAATAATATATTTTTGCCTTTTGAGAATAATCTTTTCCACCAAGAACTACCATATGTACCATCTTCATTTAATGGTAAATCATTAGATATTATATACTTTTTATTTATAATTGGATTAAATATATTTGAGTCTAATCGAGTTTTTCCATAATTTGTTGGAATTGAATTAGTTAAATATTTTTTAACTTTCATTTGTTTTCCTCCGTGTTGTAAAGATGAATTTACATAATACAATATATATCCTTCTAGACGATTTAGTTCCATTGTTTCTAATGTTAAAGCATTTATTATATTTTTATCTTCATCTACATAAAATTTTAATACTTTTCCTGAATCTGAAATTCCTACGTACTCTGTTATATTATAATTTCCAGGATCTTTCCATGTATTATAATTATCAAATAATTTTTCTATATTTGTAACAACATTTCCTACATAATCATCTGGATAACTATATGTGTAATAACTTATACTGTTAAAAGAGTTATCTTCAGGAATTATAATATTATATTGTGAATTTTCTATTATGTTATTGTCTTTAATACCTACATTAAATAAATCTCTATTTATAAATGAAGGAATAGATAAAATCAAATTAGATTCAGCCGGTTCTGGTTCAGGCTCAGGCTGAGGTTCTGGTTCTGGTTCTGGTTCTGGTTCTGGTTCTGGTTCT
>CESA01036292.1_pt1 | contig 19028 bp, 13 predicted proteins | sample 531061 | NCBI WGS metagenome assembly CESA01 (sample SAMEA2621254, study PRJEB7988) | marine metagenome | biome: marine biome (ENVO:00000447); feature: surface water layer (ENVO:00002042); material: "saline water (ENVO:00002010), including plankton (ENVO:xxxxxxxx)" | depth 5 m
TTCAAATTCAAAGAATGCTTTACTTCAGATATTTTCGGAAAAAGATTTAACTACTATTTTTCAGTCGTTTGATCGCTTTTACAATGCCTATGTTGCCCAAAATGCAAGGTTATGGGTGTCATATGGTAACGGAGAGATTTCAAAAGATGTACTACGTTATGAAAGATTCAATGCTACTTTGAAGCAATTCAATGTTGACAATATTGAGTTGGCAAAGGAGTTGGGGTCTATGTACGTAAACATATCTCCCTTTCAAAAGAAACTTTTCCCTGGAACAATTGCCTGTCTTGAGGAGCTTAAGTCAATTGGCTTTCAACTTCATATTATTACCAATGGCTTCGAGGAGGTCCAATATATCAAGCTTGAGAATTGTGGATTGGATAGGTTTTTTGATGTTGTTGTTTGTTCCGAGGCTGTTGGTAAAAACAAGCCAGCCCGCGCAATATTTCAATATGCATTGAAAAAAGCAGGTTGTTCCGCCGAGAATGCAATCATGATTGGTGATGATTTTAGGGCAGATATTTCAGGTGCAATGAATTCTGGAATGAAAGCAATTCACTTTGATCCTAATGGTTTATCTGAAGAAAATCATCCGTATACCTGTAAAAGTCTATCGGAAATGCCACTTATGGTTACCCAGCTTTTACTTGCTTCTAATTAAGCTTATCTATTCAGCTCTTGACGCATCTTTTCATACAAGATGATGCCTGTTGCTACACTGACATTAAGTGAAGCAATATTTCCCAGCATTGGTATGTTGGTCCGAAGATCAGACATATTAATTAAGTCCGAAGTAATTCCATTTTCTTCTGAACCCATTACAATAACCATTGCTCCTCTCAAGTTCACCTCCTGCAGGGGCATAGATGATTTCTCAGTACATGCAACGATACGAAATCCTGATTGTTGAATATAAAATAAGCTATTCTTTAAATCATCTGTTTTACACACTGGGATTCGACTTAAAGCTCCTGATGATGTTCTGACAGCATCCGCAGTTACAAGCGCAGAACCTTTTGAGGGTATTAGGATAGCGTCAACACCTTGACATTCCGCAGATCTAGCGATTGCTCCAAAGTTTCGAACATCCGTAATTCTATCTAATGCTAGGATACAAGGTTTTTTTTCGTTCTCAACCCACTGGTCTACGAGCTCTTCAATGTTTTGATATTCTATTGGCGTTACAAATGCTACAACTCCTTGATGATTTCCTGCCGTAAGATGATTTAGCTTTTGAATGGGGACATATTGAATATTATAATCCTGGTCTGCCAAGGCTTCTTTTAGCGCTCTAAAATGTTCTTTTTCAATTCCCCTTTGAATCATGATTTTATTCAGCTCCTGTTTTGACTTAATAGCTTCGATAACTGGGTGAATGCCGAATATGATGTCTTTCTTTTCTTTCCTTTGGTAGGAATCTTTTTTATGTTCCATTTATAGAAATTTTAAATCTATTTTAACTTGATTTTCCAGGGTAACCCCAACAGGGCATGAGTTTGCAACGGTAATTATTTTTTGTAAAGTCTCTGAATTCCATTCATTTTTTGAGACTTCAAAAACTATATTGATCGCATCAATTCTTCTTGGGTTATCTCCCATGACCTTTTCGATTTTGGCTTCGCAAAACTGAAAAGTAATGTCATTATTCTCGCAATAGATACCTATTATCGTGATAACACACGAGGCGAGAGAGGTTGCCACAAGGTCTGTTGGTGAAAACGCTTGCCCTTTTCCGTTGTTGTCTACAGGTGCATCTGTGATAATCGTATCCTTCGATCTTAGGTGCTTTGCGGCAGTCCTTAAATTTCCTAGGTAGCTAACTTCTGAGATAAGCATGATTATATCTTTTGTTGCGAAGTTACTACATTTCCAATCAAATAAGCTCGCAAAAAATGAAAACGATTTCGCATTCTTTTGATTAACTTTAATGCTTCAAAATAAAACGATGAGACTTTTATATACGTTATTGCTGATGTTGAGTGTTTCTATGTCATTCTTCGCGCAACTAGAAAGAAAATATGCAACAGATATTAACACCCCTGATTGGGTGAAATTAATGTATGCTGATGATATAGATCCTGGTGCAGTAATTGAAGCACATGATGCCTATTATAGAACACATTCAGCTGAAAAAAATGCGCATACGCAGTATTATAAGAGATGGGTACGGTCCTTCAGTAGACAGCTTAACTTCTCATCATCTTCCAAAAGTGATCTGAATTATTTACAACGCTCGAAAAATTTACGTTTACTAAAAGATGCCGATTCAGAATGGATTTGTATTGGACCGTATGATTTTGACAAGGAGGCTGCAAGCAGAAGCTATGCTCCAGGTTCAGCGCATGTATATACTGTGGAGCGCTCATTAAGCAATCCTAATATCATGTTTGCGGGCACTGCTACGGCAGGATTATGGAAATCTATAAATGCTGGAGCGAACTGGTCATTGATGACTAGAGATCTTGTACTCAATAGAATTTTTGCTTTGGAAATTGACCATTCTAATCCTGACATTGTTTATTTCGAAAGTAATGGCGACCTATTTAAAACGATTGATGGAGGGTTAACCTGGTCTGAAATAGGAGACGCTTCCTTTCAATCTGAGGATCATAATGTGAAGGATATAGTAATGCATCCGTCTATCTCATCAGAACTTTATTTATCATCGAATAGAGGATTTTTTAAATCTACAGATGGAGGATTGAATTGGACGGAAATCATGGACGGTGAATTTCAGGAAATTGAAATCAATCCGTCAAATGCTTTAATGCTTTATACGATCAAGGTAGTAGACAATCATACAGAGTTTTATAAATCAACAAATGGAGGTAATTCTTTTACGATTCAAACAACAGGTTGGCCGAACCCAACAGGTCCGAATGACCATCAAGAACGCGTTGAGATTGCTGTAACACCTGCCAATCCCAGTCTTATATATGCAAATGCAACAGGATCGGCAAATGGAGGTAGCGGAACCTACGGAATATACTTATCTGAAGATGAAGGTTCCACATGGACCTTCCAGTGCTGTGGAGGTCAGCCTGCAGGGCCACCCTCATTGACCAATATAAATATGATGGGATGGGACAAAGAAGGAGAAGACGATGGCGGTCAATACTATTATGATGTTGGCCTAGCAGTGGATCCTGTAAACCCTGACAAGCTTCATCTTGGAGGAGTAAATCATTGGGTATCGAATGATGCTGGGGTGACTTGGGTTTGTCCAGCAAAATGGTCGGAGCCAGCTGAGCCCGGTTATGTGCATGCAGACATTCATGATATTCGTTTTTTTGACAATGAATTATGGATTGCATGTGATGGAGGGATTTTTATGTCAACAGACGGCGGGACAACCATGAACAAGTCTCAGGTTGGTATTGAAGGAACTGATTTTTGGGGTTTTGGTGCGAGCCCTCAGTCAGACGTTATGTTGGGTGGAGCATACCATAATGGAACTTTATTAAAAGATAACAATACCTACATCAACGATTGGATCTGTACCGGAGGTGGAGATGGTGTCCGTGGCTTCGTGAATTTTGGAGATGACAGAATTGCCTACGATGATTATGAGGGAAGAATTCTATCCGGTGATCGAACGCAAAATATCAATGGATTTCAATTCGATTCTTTACCGAATGCCTCATATATATTTGGTGAGTCTTCCACCTTGGAGTGGGATCCACGAAATAACCAACATATATTTCTAGGCAGAGGAACGAGCTTATTAAAAACAGAGGACAATGGCTTGACATATTCAGTAGTTCATGCTTTTGAAGATAAAGTTATGAGCGTTGAGTTATCTAGAGCTGATTTAAACTATATATATGTTACCACATACGAGAGTTGGTGGGGAGATAAAAAAATATGGAAAACTCAAGATGGCGGTGTAAGTTGGACAGAAATCACTCCGCCAGCCGCATTGCTAAATGGTGATTTGTGGGTTCCTTTCGATATTGCAGTAAGCGCAAATGATGAAAATGTTGTTTGGGCAGCAAGAACTTCTCAATATGGGTCTACCAATTTGAATGGCCGAATGGTTTTTAAATCGACGGATGGAGGTACAACATGGGGGAATTATACCAGTAACTCGCTGAATGGAGAGGTGATAACCAATATAGAACATCAGAAAGGAACCGCAGGCGGTGTATATATTGGTACACGAAGAGCGGTATACTATCGAAACAATTCAATGACAGAATGGGACTTGTTTAACAATAATCTGCCTTTGAGCTCAACCTCTACCAAGCTTGTTGTAAAATACAAGGATGGTTTACTGAGAAATGCCACAAATAGAAGTGTATATGAGGTAGAATTGTACGAAAACTCTCTCCCCATGGCGCAAATCGCGGCGAATAAATTCAAAGTTTCTTGCCTCGATAATCAAGTTCAGTTTATTGATCATTCTGTGCTCTCTTCAGATAACCCAACATGGTCTTGGTCTTTTCCTGGAGGTACGCCTGCCAGCTCTAATGAGCAAAACCCAGTGGTTGAATATGAAAACGCCGGTTTCTATGATGTGACCCTTACTGTTACAGATGATTTCGGTACAAGCACACAGAGCTATCCAATGTTTATAGAATACCAAGAAACGCTTACCCCACTTGATGTCATTGAAGACTTCGAGTCAGGGATCACTGAGTTTTGGACACAATACAATGCCAATAATTCTTATGGATGGTCAGCTTTCTACACTGAAAATGGCCCGGATTGTAGCCCAACAAACTGTGTAATGATCAATCACTTTGCGATTAGCCAATCGGGAGATGAGGCAGAATTAATTACACCGAAAATAGATTTAACAACTGCCTTGAGTGCAATATTGGAATATGATTATGCCTACACCAAATGGGGAGGTAGTTATGAGGACGGTTTCCGAATTGATATTAGTGGAGACTGTTGGGAAAGCTATGATACTTTATTCTATGCCTTTGGTGATGATTTGATCACTGTTCCGAGTACCAACGATGATTGGTACCCAACTGATTGTGCCGATTGGTCTGTAAATAACGCTATTGATTTGAGTGCCTATCTCGGACAAAGTGTTGCGCTTCGTTTTGTTGGTATAAATGGTTATGGAAACAATTTCTTTTTGGACAACATTAATGTAATGGGACAGATGAGCGGAATAGACGAGTTGGATGTTCCATTTTCCATCTATCCGAATCCATCGAAAGGTCAGTTTACTGTACGGCATGCTTTGTCAGCGCCTAAGCTAATTGTCTATGCTGCAGATGGGCGCATTGTGTACAACCAAATATTACATGCGCAGAATTCCCTTGTTGATCTTGACGTGAAGGCAGGTGTTTATATAGTGCATGTAAATGACGGTCAGAAAACCTATGTAGAAAAGATTACCATCAACTAATCCTAATGCTAAAAAGCAGAACAATTTTTAAAATATAAATTCAAAATAACGTATGAAATTTCTCAATCTCTTTTTTATTACACTTGCTTTTTCGGCTTGTGCCCAACAAAAAAACAATATTGATGCTGGTACGGTTTCGGCTGTTTCTTTCCGCATGGTCGGGCCTGCATTAACGTCAGGTCGGGTATCTGACATTGCGATTCACCCATCTAATACGGATACTTGGTACGTATCGACAGCTTCAGGTGGTCTATGGAAAACACAAAATCATGGGATTACCTTCAATCCTATATTTGATTCATACGCATCTTATTCTATTGGCTGTGTGAAAATTGCACCATCTAATAAAAATACAGTTTGGGTAGGTTCCGGAGAAAACAATAACCAACGCTCTGTTTCTTATGGAGATGGAGTGTATAAGTCTCTTGATGCAGGTAAGTCATTTAAAAATATGGGGCTCAATAATAGTGAGCACATCGGGGGTATCGTGATACACCCCACAGATGAAAACACACTTTGGGTTGCAGCATATGGTCCACTATGGAGTAGCGGAGGCGACCGAGGCGTATACAAAACTACAGATGGTGGTAAGACATGGAATAGAACCTTATTTATTTCTGAAAATACAGGTATTGCAGAAATTCATATGGATCCTTCAAATCCAAATATATTATATGCCTCTGCGCATCAGCGAAGAAGAAGAGAATGGACATTTATCAGTGGTGGTCCAGAATCTGGCTTGTACAAATCGATTGATGGTGGAGATACTTGGGTAGAAATCAATAAAGGATTACCCGCAGGTTATATGGGACGCGTAGGAATGTCAGTCTCGCCAGCTGATCCAAATGTAGTTTATGCCATAGTTGAGGCTCGATATGGTAAAAAAGGCTTCTACAAATCAACGAATAAAGGTGAAAACTGGTCAAAGCAAAGCGATTATGCTACAAGTGGTAATTATTACCAAGAAATTTTTTGTGATCCCAAAGATGTCAACAAAGTATTCTCTATGAATACCTATTTGCACCATACAGAGGATGGAGGTAAAACATTTAAGCGAACTGGTGAGAAAAAGAAACACGTTGACAACCATGTTATTTGGATAGACCCAAGCAACACCGATCATTGGGTTGTAGGGTGTGACGGAGGGGTATATGAAACATACACACATGCCAAAGAGTGGCGATATTTTGCAAACATACCAATCATTCAATTTTATAAGGTTACTACGGACAATGATGCTCCTTTTTATAATATATATGGTGGAACTCAGGACAATAATTCCATGGGTGGTCCTTCTGCAACAAAAAATTCTGCGGGTATTTTAAACCTAGATTGGTTTATTACCAATGGAGGAGATGGTTTTGAATCTGCGACGGATTGGGAAAATCCAAATATTACTTATGCTCAGGCTCAATATGGATGGATTGTCCGTTATGATAAAGCTTCAGGTGAAAAAGTGCCGATTCAACCAATGCCCGGTGAAAATGAGCCAGCTTATCGATGGAATTGGGATGCTCCTTTATTGGTATCTCGACATGATGCTTCCACCATCTATTTTGCGGCCAATAAATTATTTAAATCTGAGAATAGAGGAGATGATTGGTCAACAATTTCTCCGGATTTGTCTCGTCAGCTAGACCGAAATAAATTACCGGTTATGGGTCAGGTTTGGACAATGGACGCGGTCATGAAGAATAAGTCTACTACCATTTATGGAAATATCGTTGCCTTGGATGAATCTCCTTTAAAGCAAGGACTCCTTTATGCTGGAACAGACGATGGTTTAATTCAAATCACGAACGATGACGGAAAAACCTGGCGTAAGGTCGATGCTATTAAAGGTGTTCCAGCGCGGACAAAGGTCAATATGCTCACTGCATCTTTACATGACGAAAATGAGGCTTTTGTCGCTTTTAATAGCCAACGAGATGGCGATTTCACTCCATACCTATTGCGCACAAGCGATCAAGGAAAGACCTGGGAGTCCATTGCTTCGAATCTTCCTGAAAGAGGAAATGTCTATTGTATCAAGCAAGACCATGTCAATCCTGATTTACTTTTTGCAGGAACGGAATTTGGTGCCTTTTTCTCTAATGATAAAGGTCAGAACTGGACAAAGTTATCAGGTCTGCCGACCATCGCAGTGTATGATTTAGATATTCAGCAAAGAGAAAATGATCTTGTTGCAGCTACTTTTGGAAGAGGGTTTTACGTTTTAGACAATTATGAGCCACTTCGTACGGTTGGTAAAGACATTTTGAATAAAAGAGCACATCTTTTTTCAGTGAAGGATGCATTGTTATATGTTCCAGCAACGCCATTAGGTGGCGGAGGGACAGGTTCTCAAGGCCACAACATGTGGTCTGCGAAAAACCCTTCATTTGGAGCTACGTTTAGTCTTTATTTAGATGGTGTAGGGTCTTCATTGCGTTCAAAAAGACAGAAAGAGGAGAAGAAGCTAGAGAAAGAGGGAACGGCTGTATATTATCCATCCTTTGAGGAAATTCGTGCAGAAGATTTAGAGGGTAAGGCTTCCTTAATTTGGCAGATATATGATGCTTCTGGTAGTGAGGTTCGCCGTATGAAATCGGCTCCTAAGAAAGGAATTCAGCGTCAGGTATGGAATTTAAGAACAAATACAACAGACCCCATAGGTTCAAGAGGTAGTGGTTTCTTGGTTACTCCAGGTGATTACACTGTTAGCATAAGTCTAGTGAAGGACGGATCAGTCGAACTTTTGGTGGACAAACAAGCGTTCAAGGTTAAGGGCTTGAACAATCAGACCTTATTGGCTGAAAATCCAGAAGAGCTGAAGGAATTTCGTGCCGAAATGTCGGAACTAAACCGAAAAGTGAGTGGAACAGAGAAGGTAATGGGTGAGACCAAGGAAAGCATTGAAATGATTGAAAAAGCATTACTCAACTATCCAAATACTGATTTAACGCTATTAAAGTCCATTCGGGAAATGATGGTTTCACTAAAAGATTTAGAGGTGTTGATGTGGGGAGATAAGGCAAGGTCCTCAAGAGATTTTGAAACTGTTCCAAGCATTTCTGGTCGTCTCGGAATGGTAGGCTATCAGATTTACCAGAATACTGCCGGTGTAACGAAAACACATCGATTGAATATGCAAATTGCGGAGAAACAATACAATGCCTTACGGACTGAATTGAATGAGATTATTGGTAAACTTAATGCAATAGAGTCCAAGCTAGAAGGAATTATTCCTTACACCAAAAATAAGGGTGCGGATTGGAAAAAGGATTAAGATTCAGCTGCTTCGAGCTTCTTAATTTCTTCAAGTATGTCATTGGCTTCAGCGGTTAAGCGATCGCTCTCAGAGCGGTTGCTTGTTGACATTTTGTAGGCCTGTTCTAGTTTTTTCTTGTATTGCTCGTTGAGCTTATCTTTTTTGCTTTTGCGTGTGAAGAATCCCATGTTATTTTTTCAATTAAACGTCCAATAGAAAGGATTGTTCATAAAAAAAGGGACCCCATTCAAGTGATCCCTTTTGTACGGTAGGTTATTGGTAATCTTTTATTCGTCTCCGAAGCGTTCGATGACAGGCTGGGTAACTCCTGTATTTGAAAACCCTCCATCATGGAAAAGATTCTGCATCGTCACATATCTCGTTAAATCAGAGAACATACTCAAGCAATAATCTGCACATGCCAAAGCACTTGCATTTCCAAGTGGTGACATTTGTTCTGAAAAGTTGATAAATTCTTTAAATCCTTTAATCCCTTGTCCCGCAGTTGTAACTGTCGGCGATTGAGAAATCGTATTTACGCGAACTTTATTTTTGATTCCGTAATGGTAACCGAAAGATCGTGCAATTGATTCCAACAATGACTTGGCATCCGCCATATCGTTGTAGTCTGGGAAAATTCTTTGTGCCGCAATGTAGGATAAAGCCAAAACAGAACCCCATTCATTCATTGCTTCATGTTTATATAAAGTTGCCAATGTTTTGTGTAATGAAGTTGCTGAAACATCCATAGTCTGACTATAAAAACGGTAATCATTTTCAGTATAATGTTTCTTTTTACGAACGTTTGGTGACATCCCAATGGAGTGTAAAACAAAATCAATTTTACCTCCTAGTATTTCCATTGATTGAGTTACCAGATTGTCAAGATCTTCAACGCTTGTTGCATCTGCAGGAATGATTTTACTTCCCGTGGCTTCTGCCAAGTTATTGATTTCTCCCATTCGCATCGCGATTGGGGCATTGGTTAGTACGAAAGTAGCACCTTCTTCATGCGCACGTTCTGCAACTTTCCATGCAATAGATTGACTATTTAAAGCACCAAATATAATTCCTCGTTTTCCTTTTAACAAATCGTTTGCCATTCCTCTTAATTTTAAACAAATTTAGTAATTCTTAATAGGGTACACTTTAAAATTTACTTTTAGATGAACAATGTTTTGTGAATAGACTAATAACCTAATCTTGTATTATTTTTGAATAGCTGTTTTCAAGTACCTCTTGTCAATGTAGAATGTTCCAAAAGGAATTAGTGATGCAATGAAAAATAAAATACCTTCAAACCAGCTCCATTTCTTTTTTAAAGTAAGGACCAACAACCACAAACAATAGAGCAAAAACACCAAGCCATGAAGCATTCCAACAAAATAATTGGGTTCTGTAATCTCATAGACATATTTCAATGGCATCGTAACTGCAAAGGTCAAATAGGAAATACCTTCAATAAGTGCAAGAATTCTAAATTCTTGTATTCTGATTTTATCAAGCATATGATTTTTTTAGTTTTTGAAGTGCCCGCATTCGATCCCTGAAACCTGCGGCTTCTATGAATTCTAAATTTTTCGCAGCCTTTTCCATGGCTTTTTTTACTGATTTTATTTCAAGTTCTAGGGCGGCCTCATCTTTAAAGTCAGCCTTTTTAGGATATCCTTTTGTTACTTCTGGTGCAATAATTGTCGGTGTTTTTTCTCTCCTATCGCCATCGGCTACCTTTGTAGATTCTAAGATCAGCTCTTTTGATTTTTGCAGTGCTGTTGGTGTTATTCCATGCTTTTCATTGTAAGCCCGCTGTACTGATCTTCTATCCTCAGTTTTATCGATTGTTGCTTGCATCGATTTCGTCATGCGGTCTGCAAACATCAATACATATCCGTTTACATTTCGCGCTGCTCTTCCAATCGTTTGCACAAGAGAACGCTCGTTTCTTAGGAACCCTTCTTTATCCGCATCTAATATTGCCACAAAAGAAACCTCAGGCAGATCGAGCCCTTCTCGCAGTAAGTTGACACCGATGAGAACATCAAATTCACCGAGCCTAAGCTGACGTAATATCTCGACTCTTTCAATGGTATCAATTTCACTATGAATATAGCGACAGAGTATGCCCATCTTCGTGAGGTATTTTTGAAGCTCTTCGGCCATCCTTTTTGTCAGTGTGGTGACAAGTGTCCGTTCTTTTTTCTCAATTCGAATTTGGATTTCCGTGATGAGTGTATCAATTTGGTTTTTGCTTGGTTTGACCTCAATGACTGGATCAAGAAGTCCTGTAGGTCGGATGAGCTGTTCTACAATGACACCTTGAGACCGTTCTACCTCGTAATCTGCGGGCGTCGCCGAAACATAGATGCACTGGGCATACATTGTTTCGAATTCTTCAAATTTTAATGGTCGGTTATCAATGGCCGCCTGTAATCTGAATCCATAATCTACAAGATTCGTTTTTCGTGCTCGATCCCCGCCGTACATTCCTTTTACCTGTGGCAGGGTAACGTGGCTTTCATCTACGACCATTAAATAATCCTCAGGAAAATAATCCAAGAGACAGAATGGTCTCTGTCCTGGCTGTCTTCGGTCAAAATACCGAGAGTAATTTTCTATACCCGAACAATAACCTAGCTCGCGGATCATTTCTAAGTCATATTCAACACGGTCCTTTAGTCGCTGTCCTTCCTCTATTTTGCCTGCCTCCCGAAATGCCTCAACCTGCTGCATCATATCGTCTTGAATCTCATGAATTGCGGTTTGGGTGTTTTCAGGACTGGATACAAACAAGTTGGCTGGGTAAATGAGTATGTCATCTAATTGCTCAATTTCCTGACTGCTCTCAGGATCAATGGAGCTGATGTTTTCGATTTCATCTCCCCAAAATTCAAAACGAATGGCATAATCTGTATAGGCTAAGAACAAGTCCACCGTATCTCCGCGCACTCTAAAGTTCCCCCGCTCAAAAAACTCATCTGATCGTGAATATAGATTTGTCACGAATTTCATGAGCAGCTTATTTCTAGGAATTACTTCACCTTTTTTGATCTGTATGATACTATTTTTAAATTCTATTGGATTGCCAATACCATAAATACAGGACACGGATGCCACAACAATTACATCTCGTCTTCCTGATAATAATGCTGAGGTTGCTGAAAGTCGAAGCTTTTCGATTTCATCGTTGATCTGAAGATCTTTCTCTATATAGGTATTGGTTACGGGTAAATATGCCTCAGGTTGATAATAGTCATAATAGGAAACAAAGTATTCAACTTTATTTTCCGGAAAGAATTGTTTGAATTCTCCATAAAGTTGTGCCGCTAATGTCTTGTTGTGCGAAAGAATTAAGGTTGGCTTTTTAACTTTTTGTATTACGTTGGCGATGGTAAATGTTTTTCCACTTCCCGTAACTCCTAAAAGAGTCTGAAATGGAATATTATCTTCAACACCTGCAATAAGCTCTTGAATTGCTCTAGGTTGGTCTCCGGTAGGTTTGAAATCGGATTGAAGGCTGAAGTCCATGGCTTACAAAAATAGTCATTCAAATGAGACATAAAAAAAACGCCCGGAGGCGTTTTATTTAATTCTTGCAAACCAGTATTTTTTTCCTCTTTAGTTTTTTTACTTCAAAGGCCTTGCTGTAGTTTAAAATGAATTGTACAGACGAAGGATGTGGTAAAGATTGTGTTTTATACGGCTTACTTTCTGCAGGGTATTTATGCATCATAGGCAACGTTTTTTTTTAAATAACGAACAAATGTCAAATTTATTTTATTCGTTGTTTTTTTTAAAATCTGTACTTTTGCAAAACCAAATATCAAGACAATGAGTCATACAATAAAAAAAGGAGTAGCGACTGGAGATGAAGTCCAGAAAATATTTGCTTATGCCAAAGAAAAAGCGTTTGCACTACCTGCAGTAAATGTTTCGAGTACGAGTACAGTGAACGCAGTAATGGAAACCGCAGCGCGTTTAAATGCTCCTGTGATTATTCAGTTTTCACATGGTGGTTCTCAGTTCTTTGCTGGAAAAGGTTTGAGCAATGAAAATGAGCAGTCGACAATTTTAGGAGCGATTTCCGGAGCAAGGCACGTACACCGTTTAGCTGAAACTTATGGAGCTACTGTGATTTTACATACCGACCACTGTCACAAATCAAAACTCCCTTGGATTGATGGTTTATTGGATGAAGGTGAAAAGCACTTCGAGGTCCATGGAGTTCCATTATACAGCTCGCACATGATTGACCTTTCTGAGGAGCCAATCGAGGAAAACATTGAGCTATGTAAGACCTATTTGAAGAGAATGAGTGCAATTGGGATGACGCTTGAAATTGAGCTCGGTATTACAGGTGGTGAGGAAGATGGTGTGGACAATACAGACGTTGATAGTTCAAAATTGTATACGCAGCCGGATGAGGTTGCTTATGCCTATGAGGAGCTTATGAAAATTTCACCGAGGTTTACAATTGCGGCGGCCTTTGGAAACGTTCATGGAGTATATAAACCAGGTAATGTAAAGCTCACACCGAAAATTCTAAAAAACTCTCAAGCTTTTGTTGAGGATAAGTATAATACAGCGCCAAATCCAGTTGATTTTGTTTTTCATGGTGGTTCTGGTTCGAGCCTAGATGAAATTCGAGAAGGGATCTCATACGGTGTAATTAAAATGAATATTGATACAGATCTTCAGTTTGCCTTTACGGAAGGGTCGAGAGATTATATTCTTCAAAACCAAGAATATCTAAAAACCCAAATTGGTAATCCAGAAGGCGCGGATATACCGAATAAGAAATATTATGACCCTCGAAAATGGATGCGTGAGGGAGAAATTACATTTCACAAGAGACTCGAGCAATGTTTTTCTGATCTCAATAACATACACACTTTATAAATCTTTGCTAATTTTAAACAAAGAAATCAAATGAGCTGGTTCAAAAGAAATAAAGAAGGAATAACTACGACGACAAGCGAAAAGAAGGAAGTTCCTGAAGGCTTGTGGTCAAGATGTTCGAAGTGTAAAACCATATTTACCAAAGGAGATCTAGAAAAGCTAAATTATGTTTGCGATAGGTGTTCACATCACGAGCGCATAGGTTCTCAGGAATATTTCTCCATCATATTTGACGATGGAAAATTTAAAGAGCTCGATTCAAAAGTTGCTTCAGGAGACCCATTAAAATTTGAGGATACTAAAAAATACGTTGATCGTGTAAAAGCTACCCAAGGTAAAACTGGATTGACAGATGCGATAAGGACCGCTAAAGGAAAGCTCAACAAGCGTAATCTGGTAGTTGCAGCCATGGATTTTGGTTTTATTGGAGGTTCAATGGGTTCGGTTATGGGCGAAAAAGTAGCCCGTGCAATTGACGAAGCAATAAAGCTGAAGTGCCCTATTATTATTATCTCTAAATCTGGCGGTGCCCGAATGATGGAAGCTGGTTTCTCATTGATGCAGATGGCTAAGATTTCTGGAAAACTTGGACAACTTGCGGACGCAGGTTTGCCCTATATTTCCTATCTAACTGACCCAACAACGGGAGGGGTTACTGCTTCCTTTGCAATGCTCGGAGACATCAATATTGCTGAGCCCGGAGCACTCATTGCTTTTGCTGGCCCTAGGGTTGTCAAAGAAACAATTGGTCGTGATCTTCCAGAAGGATTCCAAACTGCTGAATTTCTTTTAGATCATGGGTTTTTAGATTTTATTATCGATAGAACAAAGATTCGAGAGCGTTTGTCTTTAGCTTTGGAGTTGTTCGAAAAATAAAGGATTCATTTTCTATTAAAGGAAAAGAATTATCAATTCTTATTTCTTAGATTTTTAATAAGGTGCTTTTTCATTATTTTTGATGAAAATCTAACCTATGCATCACCACCGATTTATTGGCACACTGCTATCTGTACTTTTCCTGTGCAGTTTTAACTCTTTTTCTCAAGATACAACTTGGGTTCAAACATTCACCTTTGATTCAATTTCTACACGAAGGGCCGACTTTACTTTTCCATCAGAATTAAATGACCAAAGGTTCGAAAAGGTTTTAATGTATTATAAGCTGAAATGTAGTCCGTTAACGACCTGGGATCAGTTCAATTGCGGCGAGTGGGATTACCTAACTTACACGCGTGTTTTTGACCACACTGGGAACTATGATTCCGTTCGTGTTGATAGTGTAAAGTATTTACATAACTATTCTTCGTTCAGTCCATTTGATTATGAGCCTTGGGGCTATACCTATAAAAATTCAGTAGAGGTCTTGCAGCATGAGCGCATCGCCGAGACAGTTACGGAGCATTCTTTAAATCAAACCTCAACGACCACCGCCTTGTATCCATTTGATTTGAATACAAGAGGGGGTAAATATCAAATGCTTGTATCTGCCACAGAATTAACTTCAGCAGGTATTTCAGCTGGAGATATTCAATCCCTTTCCTTATATGTTGCCAATCTTACGGGTGGTGGAAAATTACTGAACCCAATGATTCGGATCAAAGAAACTACTGAAACATTACTTACAAACTTACATTTAGATGGCTTTATAACGGTATATGATTTGAATTGTGACATCACATCAAACAACGAATTACAATTGGGTGAAAATGAGTTTTTCTTTTTTCAACCCTTTTCTTGGAATGGGACGGATAATTTAATTGTTGAATTTTCATTTGACAATGGAGTGAGTGCTTCAAATCAAATTGAATTTGAAACCGATGATATTGCAACTGACCTTGCATTAAATTCTGGAAAAAGAAATGGAGTACTGACCTTTGATGAAACAAACCATGCCTTGCTTGAAATGTCTGATATCGATATGGGTGATGACATTACGATTGGACTTTGGGTAAAAGGTGGAGGAAATACGGGTTCTAATACCTCCTTGCTTGAGGCCTATGATACGTTAAACCAAAGAGTAATTAATATTCATATGCCTTGGAGTAATAGTCGTATTTACTGGGATTGCGGTGAAGGTTCAGGATATGACCGTATCGATGCAGATATGTCGTCAGCTGGTATTGACGATGAATGGCACCATTGGACCTTTGTGAAATCTCAATCCACAGGAGAAATGTTTATCTATCGGGATGGTTCACTCTGGCATTCAGGTGCAGATAAGACAAAATCAGTGGGTTATTTACATAGGTTTGTGATTGGCGCAAATAGAAATTTAGGCAATTCATGGAGAGGGAAAATTGATGATTTTCAGGTTTTTTCAGCTGCATTGGATGCATCTACCATAAACGAATGGTACCAAAAAGAACTAAATAGTGCGCATCCAAATTGGGCAGACTTAAAGGTAGCTTACTCATTCGACGATATTTCCTTGGCTGTTGATTTAAGTCCAAACAATTATCATCTTATGCCATCGTCTAGGGGAATGTTTGATTTCACAGAAAATCCTCTCTCAGGATTAGATACCGATGTTCGTAGAATGAGAGTTGCTTTTGGAACGGGTAATGTTTCATCCGTCTCCAATGACGCTATTCGTTGGAAAGAGGAGCAAATTGAACCCGAGGTTCTTTTTGAATTCCAGACTGTTGATCGTCATTTTGAAATTACAGATGCATTTGCTTGTGCTCCTCGGGGTGCAGAAACCAAAACGGATATTAATGGGAACATTGTTTCTGAGCTCGATTATTCTACCTCAGCGTCTGTAACCAATGAACAGATTACGTTCTTCGAAAATCCATATGAAATAATATTTGACGTAGAAATTGCTAGATATATTACGCCATATGGTATTCAATTTGATTTGGGACCAAATGGATTTTCTTGGATTTATGATGTTACGGATTATCAAGACTATTTGAGAAATGTCGTTGATCTCGCTGCCCACAATACACAGGAACTTCTGGATTTGAGCTTTGCCTTTATTGAAGGGATTCCTCCGCGTGATGTTCATAAAAGAGAACCAATCTGGTCTGACTTTAGATCTTATGGTTTCACAGCAATGGCGGAAGATAACGTATTACAAGAAAAGAAAGTGTTTCTTTCTGACACCTCTTCGGGTTTTAAAATTAAAACAAGAATGTCTGGTCACGGACAGGTAGGAAATGCTGCTTGCTGTGAGTGGGTATCCAATGATCACAGTATCAAAGTCGACGGTGTTACGCGATTTGAATGGGATATTTATGAGGAAGAAGATTGTGGAAACAATCCACTTATAGGTCAGGGTGGTACTTGGCCATACGCAAGAGAGGGTTGGTGCCCAGGAGATAAGGTGAAAGAATATGAATTCGAGCTTACGCCTTTTGTTACACCTGGAGATTCTGTTGCACTTGATTATGTGATCAATAACGTTCCTGCTTTAGACCCAGGTCAAGGTGGTGGAAATTATCGCGCGGCCTATGATTTAATATCTTATTCGGAACCAAATTTCCAAAATGATGCTGCTATCGTTGAAATATTAAATCCGAGCAATTACGAATATTATAGAAAATGGAATCCGACATGCTCGAACCCGAGAGTTGTGCTTCGTAATACTGGCGCTGAGCCTTTGACTTCATGTACCATACAATGCTGGATTACCTATGGCGACAACATCAATTTTGAATGGACGGGAAATTTAGGATTTATGGAAGAGGAAATCGTTGAGATTCCAGTAACCTCAGATGCCTGGTGGACTGACCTTGACCAAAACATGACCTTTACTGCTTATGTTCGTAATGTCAACGGTACATTCGGTAATGACGATTATCAGCAGAATAGCGTAAACACATCTAAGTTTGAAGCTCCAGAAAGTATAGATGGACCTTTCTTCGTTTGGTTTACAACCAATAATAAGGCCAATGAAAATTATTATGAACTATTTGACGGGGCAGGAAACCTAATTTTCGAAAGAGATCAGTTGCAGAATAATTTTCAATACAAAGATACATTTGATTTAGATCCAGGTTGCTACTCTATTGTTCTCACAGATAGAGACGATGATGGACTTTCTTTTTGGTATTCGGCGCAAGTCGAAGGTGAAACAGCTGGAGCATTTAGATTACGTAAAGTAGGCGGGAGCTATATTGAGATTTTCCCAGGTGATTTTGGCTCTCACCATCGCTTTGATTTTTCTGTAGGATTTGAGTTGGGCCTTGATGAAACATCTGCTTTAAACGAAATAAGCGTTTTTCCAAATCCAGTTCTAAATGAATTGACGATAGAAATTGAGGGTAAGATTGACGGTGCAGCGCATATTGAAATAATAGACCTTTCAGGGCGTATTCTTGTTAGTGATGCCATGAATGCAACCAATTCATTTGCGGAATATATTACAGATGTCTCTGCTTTTAGAAAAGGCAGCTATATAGTTAAAGTATATACAGAGAACGGAACTTCTACCACGAAATTTGTAAAGTACTAGTATAGGTCTTTGTTATTACCCTAAAGCATAAATCTATCGTTTTTACGTGCGAGGTGAAAACCTTTGTCTTGTATTTCTTTACAAGCACGATTTTCGATATCTAAGACGGGATTCGTATGGTTGTAATGGATAAAATAGACCTTATTTCTTTCTTCTGGAGATAGTTCTTTAAACAGGTTTAATGACTCTTCTATAAAAGGATGAGGGATTTCAGCAATATTTCGATGTCCAATTTCTGCACCACTATAAAAGGTTCCATCTATAAATGCGTAATCCACATTTCTAATCTCCTTGATTATACTTTGTTCCCATTTATTCCACTTATCAATGTCAGGAATGAATAACGCTGTTTTGTTTTTGCCTTGAATTTTAAAACCAACAGTTTCAGAGTATTCGTCTCTGTGCGGCACCAGAAATGGAGTAACACTGAGGGATTTATTTAGTGTAATTTCTTTTGATGCTTCTAGGCTTACAAGGTTAATATTCGAATTGGTTACAAGTTGACTCCAGGGGCCATTTTGGGTTAAAAATTTTCTCATTCCGCTCATGGTGTACACTTTTACACCTTTGCTATTCATGGCCTCCTTACCGAGGTGCATCAGTCCCGTGTAATGGCCGATATGCGCATGCGTAATGAAAATACCGTTGGGTAATTCAGAATGATTAGATACCTGTTGTAAATGGTGCAATTGGAAGGGGAAGTCCGGAGTTGCTTCAAACAAATATTGTTGCTTTGTATCATGGTCAACGGCGCCTAGTGCAACAACCATTCTCTCTGAGACTCCCTGCGCTAGTAGGTCTTTGCAACATTTTTTTTCACATCCAATCTGAGGTGATCCAGCATCTTGTATTGTCCCAAGAACGACAAGCTCGATGCCTTTTCTATGTTCGTTAAGATCAACAGATTCACTGCAGGAAAGAAAGGTGCAAAGGGCTGCAAAAAAGAAATAAGCTTTCTTTTTCATAATAAAGTTGGAAAGTTATTTTTACGCATCTCTGCCATCCTTTATTTGTTTTACGACTTCTGGGTTTAATAAGGTACTGATGTCACCAAAGTCAGA
>CESA01029483.1_pt1 | contig 18934 bp, 18 predicted proteins | sample 531061 | NCBI WGS metagenome assembly CESA01 (sample SAMEA2621254, study PRJEB7988) | marine metagenome | biome: marine biome (ENVO:00000447); feature: surface water layer (ENVO:00002042); material: "saline water (ENVO:00002010), including plankton (ENVO:xxxxxxxx)" | depth 5 m
ATTTATATGTATTATATAGACATATCTTTAACTCAATTTTATAAAATGTTTGAAATAATTAATTAATTTCTACCATAAATATAAGTAATGACACAAACAACTGTTAAAATTCAATTAAATGATATTATAGAAATTAATGCACCCTCAAATGAAAAGTTAGACAAAAAACAATTTTTAGTTATATATTCAAGTGAGTTGCAAATTAAATTAGTTGAAGTTGAAACATTAGAAGAAACAAATTTGATTATTAATGAAGAAGGAATGCTAATGGATACATCTATTAGTTCTATATCATTACTAAGTAGAGATATAACTCCTAGTTATGCATTACAAAACAATCTTTTAAAAGATACGTGGATAGATATAACATTTAGTGGAGATATACCTACAATAATAACAGGACAAATTACAAATTTAGAAGAAGATATGATTGAATTAAAAACATATCCGTCAAATACTGTTATATATATAGATTTTGCTTATAAGGGATTACCGGAGGAATTAAACATAAAAGAAATTGTAATTAGAAATCCACCAAAAGACTTGGAGCTAGAAACAGAAAGTAAAATAAGTATCCAACAAGAAGAAAAAGAAGAAGAAGAAGAATCAAAAATAACGGAAGAAAAAGAAAAGGGTATAACGGGCCTTAACTGGGCTGAGGAAATGGAAGACGAGGAAGTGCCTCCACTGGAAAAATCTGAATCAAGTGATACAAAAGAAGATTTAACCTTAGAAGATAGAGATTTATTTTTAGATGGATTAGTTTTGGAAGGTGATGCTATTTCATTTGGTGATGAATTAGGTGAAATTACACAAGAAGTAGTAGTAGAAGAAAAAAAAAAGAGATACTCTCTGGAAGCTCAAACAACCGATTTAATGGATGATATGTTATCGTATATTCCTACTAAAGAAAGAAACAATCAGATACTTAAAGATATTCAAATACAAATTAACAGATATATTGAATTAAGAGGTCAATATTCTATATTTGACATCAATGGTAATGTAGATAGTTCTAAATACAAGGGAATAAATAATAAACCATTAAAAGATTCATTGCTTAATTTAAATCATAGTTTATCATGGTTAATACCAGTAGTTAAAAACAAAAGAAAAATGTATGATATTGAATTATTTGATGAAATTCCAGATCGAGATGAAATGAGCATAGTTCATGCAAAATTAGGAGATGTAAATATTCAGGAAAATGAACATATTAAACAATATAGTTCATTGAAAGCATCGTCATTTTCGGGAGAAAATGAAAGATATAAATATTTAATAAGAAATCTAAATGAATTTTATACTCCATATAAAAATAATGAAAATTCTGATTCTATTGTAGGTTCTTTGCCTACAAATAAAGAAATTATCACTATTTTAGATAATGAGGAATCATATGAATCTTTTGTAATAAATAATAGAAATCTTGAAAAAGGTAAATATATAATGCAGAACTATAACACTGGATTGAATACCATAAGAAAAGATAGACTTAAAAATAATTATGATATTACTTTATCTGATAATGATACTATGAAAATTTCTTCTTTTATAATGCTTACTGAAAATGTAATGAAACATACCAAGGGGACACTACCAGGAACATCTATATTAAAACGTAGTAGTATAAATCAATATCCATTATTTTACTATAAGTTATTAAATAATAAAACAGCTCCAAATACAATTATATTAAATAATTCACAACAAAATCCTAATAGTAATCCTATTAAATTTTTATCTAGTATTAATGAATTTATTTTACAAGAAAATGATGAAATAGAACAAAAATATGAATATTTATTGGATAAGATGATTCCTGGTATAAGAAATTTATTTTTATATGTAAAAGAATTTTTAAATGACGGTTTATCGATTTTATCAGTAATTAAAGAATTAGAACCTTTTTTAATTTATGACGACGATATAACTTATATGCAATATAATGAAATTTCAAGATACATAAAATTACAAATTATAGAATACAAAAAAAAATATGTGTTAAAAAGTAAAGAGTTTAGATTTATACCTATTCGAGATGAAAAACTGATGGTAAACCAATTAGTATCTTTACTACATAATGTAATGCATCCTGTAAATGAAAATGAACTTGATGGTTATATTTTTGAAAAAATATATAAAATAAATCCTACTGGAACTGCATCTAGTATAATTCATAAATTATTTATTGACAGTAATACGTTGATTTCAAAAAGTATTGCATACACTAATTTATCTTTATTAGGGATGATAGATATAGAATCTGAATTTAAATTATTAAGTGAACAATTTGAAGAAACCTTAAATGAAGAAAAGGAAAATAATAATTGTGGTACATTTGTACTAGCTAAAAAATATATCGACTACGATGAAATGATGGATGACAACGATAAAGATATTTATTTTGACACAAAATATGATACTACTGTTTATGATATAATAGATGAATATAAGACGGAAGAAGCTGCAATGAGTGAAGAAGAATTTTCCGTATTTTTAGTAGATAAATTAAAGAAAAATATAGGTTTATCTGCAGAAAAGGCTGTAGAGGATGCAGAAGCTATGATACTTAGAAAAAGACCCGTAAAAGAAGGATTTTATGCGATGCTTACTATAGATGATGATGAAGAAGATTTTACTTTTTATAGAAGGACGAATAACAAATGGGAAAGGGATAATACAATGAAATCCATTTATGTAGAAAACTCTCAAGCCTTTTGTAATATACAAAAGGATTGTTTAGAGGTAAATAATATATGTAGTACAAATGATTTAGCCGAAACAGAAATTAAGAAAAATGCGATTAAATACATATTAAATGAATTTGATAAAAAGTTAGATTTAACAATTGAACAGTTAAAAGATAAATTATTAGTTGATATGCAAAAAGCGGAAGCGAATGTTGTTGTTTTTAAACAGCAAGAATTATTTAATTTATTAAAGATAAACAATTATCATTTTTCAATTGGTACCAAATCAAAAGAAGTAGTTCAAGAAATTTCTCCACATGAAAGACTTAGAGATTTGATATTAGGTCATAATGATTTTTCAGAAAAGCAGGAATACATAATATTATTTGTAAAAAATTATGCACGAGAATCTATTCATGGCGAGAATATGTATTGGTTATACTGTAAAGATACAAATGTTAAATTAATGCCTACATTTTTTTATAAGTTAGCGTGCGGTCATAATGAAGGAAAATATTTAAATGTTATGGCGGATATATGTAAAAATCAAGGAGAGAAAAGTGATGATGAATCATGGTGGGTAGACAAATATACGGGATATCAGATTAGACCTATTAACTTTAGTACAGATGAAGGATATGATGATGCAGGTTATGCAGTTAAAACTAGAGAGATTTTAGAAGAGGAACAACCTATATTACCTGTAGAAAGCACAAACGAAAATGAAGAAAATCCAATAATTATAACAATTGATAATATAATTACCGCAATTTCACGGAACATGAAAATTTTTATAGAAGGTTATAGAAAAGATATTATTTCTGTTGTATTTGCATTACTACCTAAAATTATAAATGAAACCGTTTATAGTAAACTATTAACAGTAGCAGAAAAAAAACAAAAGAAAATAGCGTCTTATGAAAATATTGTAAATAAAACTATTATTATATTAACATTATCTTTAATGCATATTAGTATTCAAATTTCTATTCCTCCAATTAAAACCCGTCATACATTTCCTAGATGTTTCAGGTCCTTTTCAGGATATCCATTAGATGGAGATGGTTCGTTAAGTGGTATAGAATACATATCATGTATAGCCAGTCAGATGGGTACTAGCGTAAGTCCGTGGGATAGTATAAAAAAAATGAAACAGTCCATCATAACTAAAGAAATAAAAATGTATATAGATAAACATATTATTCAACTACCTCATATCATTGAATTAATGGACGAAAAGAAAAAATACTTAAATCTCCCTGAAAATAAAAGAATACCGACAGAATTAAAAATATCTAACTGGAATACTTTTTTACCGCCTTTACGACCAATTGAATTAAGTAAAGTTTCAAATATAACAGATACATTTAAAGAATCATTAAAATCAAATATGAAATCGGGTTCACAAGAACAACACCAACAAGTGTTAACTTTATTGTCAAAGGCAAGCTTATTGTCGATGGAGATAGTTAAGTTAGTTGGAAAGGTAGTATCTGAAAAAACTCCTATACTAACAAATAAATTAGTAGAACCATTCTTAGAAAATTCTTGTTGTCATGATGGATTAATTAATTCATATGAATATTTTATTAATGAAAATTCTAGTATCGAGGAAAATAATATACACGTACTTGGTATTGAGTATATTTTATATGATTACCATAATTTTCATCGCGCACCCCTTATATTAGATTCTAGAAATACTAGATTACCTATAACTGTGTTCAATGAATATACGGAAGAATATATATACAAATCTATTATTCATTTTTGTAATTTAGATAATGAATTACCTATACCAGATGATTTACTTATATTTTTTACAGAAAAGCCAGAGAGATTTCCCGAAATGAAATCTCTCCGCGAAAAGATTGATGAACTCAAAGGAATGGGGAAGAACTTCAATGAAGAAGCTTTGTTTCAGTTAATGAAAATTATTTCTAAGAAAAATATAATTGATATTCCTAATATCCCATATACTAGCAATATAGATAGAATACAAGATTTACTCTCAGGTGCAAGAGAAGATTTAGAATTAGATATACCAGAAGTTTTTATGCAACATTTAGAAACGGTATTAAATGATTACGACACGCCTATGTATAAAGATACAAAATCTTTGTTAGATTTTAAAGATTATTTATACAGTACAAGTGTCAACATGCATGAACAGATTTCTGTTTATTTAAATAGAAATAGTTCATATTCAAAAGTAGTCATTTCTGAGATTGTTGAGTTTATTAATACTATTCATATATGGAAACCATTAAATGAAGATGTTACTAATACAGATAAAGACGTATATAGAATATTAGAATTCATAAAAGATGCTTCTAATAAAATAAGTAATTTATTTCCAGAAATGATTAAAAATAAATCATCCTATGAAAATATAAATATACCTGAACACTGGAAGTTATCTTTATCCCATAAAAATGATATGGAAAGTGTTATAAAAGAATATTATTCAAAAATAAATAAATACTTGGGAAATAGAAACTTAATAAAAATATTTGAAGATATTCATAAATCTTTAGCATATTGGAATAAATTTTTAATTGAAATACAGTGCATATCAGGATTATACAGCGGTAATCCTGAATCAGAAGAATATTACAAGTATAAGTTATTTAATAAAAATACATGTTTATTAATTTACAGATATATTTTATTTAATGTTATAGATAAAATTTTACAGTCGGTACAAAAAACTGAATTTATATTTTTAGAAGGCAAAAAAGAGCCCGATGAAACGGTTACTGACGCAGAATTAGAATCTCAATTTTTAAGATTAGAAGAAGTCGATTTTACCGAAACAAATATTGATACAAATAAACAAATGATAAGTAATTATATTATAGATATTTGTTTAATACTTACAAAAACTAAGAAAAAAGTTCTTAATTTTAGTCATAAAGATATTATTAAAAATGTTAATAAAGAAAAAGAAAAAGAAAAAAAGTTTGAATTTACGGATAAATTAGCAAATATGAAAGATGATGAAAGAGAAATTAATATGTTAATGAAAAATCATAAATTAGGCGATTGGGGAAAAGGAACGGAAAAGGGTTTAACACAATATGTTCAAGACAATTTCGATAAAGAAAGAGAAAATAGAGAAAAAAGAATCATGCTTGAACTTAAATTAGACCCAAATGGAGAAAATATGGATAACATAAATATACTCGCCCTTGATTATGAGGATGAACAACGTAATATTCAAGAAATAGAGAATGATGTATTTGGATTACAAGGTGTTCCGGAAGATGATGATGCAGGAGAATTTGACGATATTGATTGGCACGGTGGTTCCGATTAATTATATATAAATTTATATTTATTATATATATAATTATGTTTACAAACAGTTTTATAAAAAGAAATATAGTAATGTTTTCTTTAGTGGTTTTTTCAATAACTTATATTATATTAAATCTGGTAAAACCGAACTTTTTATATAACGATAACAAAACATTAAGAGAATTTGGAGTGGGTTATAGAAAAAAAACTGTATTACCATTATGGCTAATTTCTATTGTTTTAGCTATTTTTTCTTATTTTAGCATTTTATATTTATGTACTTATAAAAGAATACAGTATTAGCTATTTTTTATTTAAAAATGTTTCTCCTTGTTCTGTCATGCGGTGTTCTATTTCTCGTTTTTCTTTTGATGAATTTATATGATAATCTCCTAATTCTAATGATGATTTATATGGTTGTCCTAACCAGAAATTCTCGGTTTTAAATTTTTTATTAAATGATTTTTTATTATTATTACTATCATTTAACATTGTAAAAGATTCTTTTTCTTCTCTTAATGCATCGTCAGTTCTCTTACTTCTTGATTCAATTTGCTTTTGAGTTTCTTTTATAACCGGGTCTTCATTTACATTTTCTTCCTCTATTTTCCCTGTCATTGAATTATTATTTTTACCGCTACATTTTTGCTGTAATAAAAATGTATATGAAACTAATACGGATAAAGAACCTGCTAACGATAGCCATATAAATTCAGAAATAATGTCTTTAAAACAAATAGCTCTAAATAAGTTTGATATTGCATCTACAACAGATGCTTCTGTATCTTCAGGAAGTGGTTCAGGCTCTGTCTTTAAATTATCTTGATTGTTAGATTGTTCTGTATTAGTTTCAGTCGAACTAGTATCGGCGTCAGGACTAGTAGTAGCTTGAGTCGAACTAGTATCGGCGTCAGGACTAGTAGTAGCTTGAGTCGAACTAGTATCGGCGTCAGGACTAGTAGTAGCTTGAGTCGAACTAGTATCGGCGTCAGGAGTAGTAGTAGCTTCAGCGGATTCAACTTCTACATTTTCAGCACTTGCTTTTTTTTGAGCATTTTGTTCTTTTTCTGCCTCTTCTTTAATAGTATTTTGTAATTCTTCTTCAGAATTTATGGCAGCTATATCTGTTTCTGAAGACGCAGTTTGTGCAGACGCACCACCCTTTTTACTTTTTCGTCTCCTTCTCTTGCCACCACTTTTAGAATTAGAATTAAATGGATTTTTTACAATGTTTTCACTTATTGATTTGTTTATAAATATCGTAAAATCATCTAAAGTTATACCATTAATTAGTTGGCGAATACTTTTTTTATCTTTATCTATTAATATTTTTGTTAGTATATTTGTTAAGTTTTTAGGCGCATTACTTCCTACATTTTTTGGGTCATTTAAAAGATTTGCTAGAAATTCTTCTTTTTTTTCTAAATTAAAAAATCTAGAAGAAATTTCATATCCGATTGTATTTGAAAAGGGTCCTTTCCAAGAAGAAAACAAAAAATTAATAAAAACAAATATCATAGTAAATATAATACCCCATGCTGTACCACCTTGAGCTAAAACCTGTAAAGCATTATCAAAATTTCCACATATACTATTAGATTGAAATATTAACAATACTATTTGAGATATAATAACTGAAAATAGATATATTAAGTTAATACCGGTAGTTCTACCAATCTTATATTTCCATTCTTCTGAAGAATTAATAGGAATTATTATAGATGAAGTTAATACTTGATATTTAACTATTAAATACCCTATAGTTAAAATGAAAAAAACTATATATAAAGAAGATGGGCTTTGGTCTTCAAACATACTATCTTTTCTAGATTCATTATTTTTTATAGCATCCATGTTATATATTATGTATAAATTAAATATTTTATTTATACTATTTGTTTATGAGTGAACAACCGTCCTTAATAAATAATGATACAAAAGTATTTATTACAAATACACTAAAAAAATGTCATAAAGTGAAAGAAACCTACTATAATTATATGTATAATATAGGAGCATTTGTATTTTTAATTGCATTGTTTGGAATAATTCTAGTTATTAAATATAGAGGTAAGCCCACACAACAAGAAAAAAGAGAAAAATCTAAAAAAACAAAAGAATACATTTTATCCAAAATAAAAATTATGCAAGATGTTAAAAGACAAAATTCACAAGACCTTATTACAAATTTGCCAAAATGGGAATCTGGTCAAGATATATTAAATAGAAAAATATATAGATAATATAAATGGAAAGCGATAGTCCCACTTCTAAAACCTCAACATTAGATGAAGATGTTCAATTTGTATCATCTACTTATCCTATAAATGTATTACAAGCCATGGAAGATTACTATAAATTAAAAGCTGCTTATACGATAAGATTAGACAATTCAAAAGATACTATTAAAAAAAATAAATCGTATACAATACAGCAAAAAAAAGAAAAATTAAGAAATTTAGCGCCAAACTGTATAATTTGTAATAAACCTGTAGGTACGGTATTTTTAAATCAAAATAGAAAATTAATTGCAAAGTGTGGCGCAACTACCTTAACTAGTAGTAATTATGAACCATGTGATTTAAATATAGAAATTTATAAAGGAAATGTAGAAACAAAGGATATTTTGTATGAAGAACAAAAATTCAATAAAAATATAACTACTTTATCGATTATAAAATTAAAACTAGATTTAATTTTTAAATATTTATCTGAAGAAGAAACCTTGGATAAATTTGACCAACTTATTTCGGAATATGAAATTGAAAGTGAATGGGTTGGTACTTTCGCAGAAGAATTAACAAAAATGAATAATAAATTTAATAATACTACGTCGATAAAAACCATAGTAGATGAAAACAAAGAACATTTTATCTTTATTAGAGAAGCTGATAAAGCATACAATGAATCCAATGATCCTATCATTTTAAAGGACATTGCAGAAAAATATATTAATAGTATTATACCAAATTTAGAAAAATTAAGAAATTTACAGTATGATTATTGTGAGATGGAAACAGAAGATGATATTGAATTTAGACTAGTAAAGGTAGAAAATAGTATTTCTTCTATGGAGCATATAAATGATGAACCAGTTGTACATTTCAACGTTCAATAATATCTATGTATATATTAATGAAAGAGTTGCTATTTTTATTTAAATTTATAAATTGGTATGTTTTAATTATTACTTTTATTTTAGGATTATTTTTTAATACAGGATTAGCAGGAGAAAAATCAAAAATATTTATTTATCCTACAAAAGATAATAACCATTTACTACAAGTTCAAGATCATTCAGGTACATGTTTTTCATTTGAACCGGAAGAGGTTCAATGTTCGGGTGAAAATATAGTAAGTATTCCTATTCAATAATAATATATAATAATATATAATGAAATTGCAACGTTTATTATATTCAAAATTTAGTAGTATCATAATATCATTTATAATAGGTTTAGGATTAGCAACGCTTTTTAGAAACGAATGTAATGAAGGTAAATGTTATGTATATTATGCACCAAGTGAATTGTCTGGTAGTAAAAATATATATAAATATGATAATAAATGTTATAAACTTAATTCAAATCCTATGAAATGTAGTAAAGATAAAACAATATTAAAATTTGCGTAAATAATTAGAAATTGTGTTCTAATTATTTATATATTTACTATGAGCGAATCATCTACTAATATAAATGAACTTCCTGTTGATCCTAGTATATCAGGCAGTACAGCTAATGTAGTATTAGAAACTAAAGAAAAAACTTCTATTGCAGACAACGTTTTAAATGCCGCAAACGCGGGATTAACTAGTTTACCTGCAAGAGATATACCTAATACTACTACACAACATTCACATGATATTAGTACAACGCCTAATTATGTACCAGAATCTGATAAACAAAATTATATAGAAAATTATAAAAATGAAGAAGGATATGAAAATAATGTAAAACGAGAAAGGGTTGTAAAAAGTAATTTAGATATTTTATTTGATGAATTTCATTTATCTGCGTTAATAGGATTATTGTATTTTTTGTTTCAACTTCCTATTTTTAAGTCAACCATGCATAAATTATTTGGATTTTTATTTAAGAAAGATGGAAACTACAATTTAGGTGGATATATATCAGTTAGTGTATTATTTGGACTAAGCTTTTATGCCAGTCAAAGAGTTATTGAGCATTTTTCTATTTAAAATTTTAACCCACTTATTGATAAATTTTTCACTATTTTTTCCGTCAAAATGACAATATGGATTAATATAAACGCCTGTTTTAATTTGTAGTATAGCAGACATTTTGAATAGGACATTTCGCGCCATTTTTCTTCGCGCTAATTCTATTTCATCTTTTCTGGTTTCCATACATTTTATATGATAGTTGCGTATATTTTCGGATGGCTGATTATAATCCCATCTTCCATAACTATTTCTATGATTTACTTGTTCATCTAGTGAAAGATAGGATAAACTTTGGATATATTCATCAGAATACTCATCATAATTATTTATTCTAGTGTATCTAATTCCATCATGTAAACATCCAGAATACATACAATTTGCACGATGATTTACATTTCCTACATTTCCTCCACTACCACCACATTCTATGCAAACGTTTATGAAATCTTTTTTTGTATTAAAAAAAACAAAATTTTCTTCATCTTCAATTAAAGAACTACGTAAATTTCTAGGACAAATATGGCATACACAACTGTAAATACTGTACATATATTATTTTAAATATAAAATAATATATTAAATCTTCTCGATCATAATCCCCGCCATTTCGGTGATTTCTGGTATCAAATCATCGTTTTTATAATCATCTACATAGTAAATATTTTTTATTCCTGAGGCACATAATATCTTTGTACAATTAATGCAAGGATAATGTGTTATATAAGCCTCGGCTTTGTCGCAGCTAACACCGCGCTTGGCGCAGTCTGTTATTGCATTTTGCTCTGCATGGACGGTCGCTTGTTCGTGATTGTCTCTTACAAAAGATTTGTGGGGACATCCTGGGAGAAATCCATTGTATCCCTGAGATATAATACGGTTATCTTTTACAATAATACAACCTACTTTTAATCGTTCACAAGGAGAACGCTTAGAAGTTACGAGAACAATTTCTTTGAAATAATCTCTCCATGTTGGTCTATTGTTTTCCATTTCTATACTATGGACTATAGGTATAAAATCTTTTCTGCATAAACTTATCTTTTAATTCAAGATCACAATTTACACAAGGATCGAAAGGAGAATTTAAACAAAAATCTTTATCATATCCCTGTTTAATACAAGAAGTATGTGAATTAAATCCTTCTACTAAAGAAGTATCTATAAAATATATTAAAGTAAGAAAATATATAAATGCTATAATATAAAGTAGTATCATTATATTATAGTGTATATTTTATTTCCAAGAAAAATAAGTTTTCTTTGTTTGTTTTTTTTTACTTTTATTCCCCTTTTTTTTAGTTGCTTTATTTTGTTTATTTGATTTTTTTTTAATGGATTGTGTTTCTTTTTTATGTTTCCCAGGAACGTATTTCAGAAACCATTCTTCATATTCAACAGAATCTCTTTTTTCTTTTAATTCTTCAAATTTATTGCTCTTTTCTTGTCTCATAGATTCTAAGGTTGGCTGTTCCCCATAGCAACTAATACTAAATCTACGTAATAAACCTTTTTGTTGTAATCTATTTTTTTGTTGAACTTTAAATAAATATTGAGACATACATAATAATCTTTGAGGATCATAATAAGGTCTGTTAGCATAAACAAATGCTAAATAGAAACTGAGCATAGTATCTATAGTAGCTATTTTAATAGGTTTACCTTCTATTTTAATAATATTATAACTATGACAAGCTAATGGTTCATAGACAAAAGCAATTGTATCGCTAGCCACTTTAATTTCATAGTGGGGTGATATAATCTCTCCAACACCTTTATGTTTTACAATATCTATATTCGTTATATCATAGTCTTTTAATCTTTCTTTTATAATAGTACATACAGCTTTTGGGTCTGTACTCAATATATCAAAATCAGGTGTTTTTTGCAGTTTTTTTCTTAATTTTTTTGGCATATATCTAGAATAAAGCGTGTTAGCAAAACCTCCAAAAAATATAACTTCTTGATTCATAAAACTTTTTTTTACAATGTTATATACATCTTCTTGTCTATTTGATTCTTTATTTAAAGTATCCTCCATAGAACGTTGGAAATTAAGTTCATTACATTTTGGATGTTTTATTGGATGATGTTTGTTTAATAATAATAGTCTTTTCAATACTTTTTCCCATCTACTAACATCACCTTTTGGTCTAGAAAGTTCTAAATACATAGCCATTCTTAAGAAATTGGGAGGACAATATAATATACCATTTACACTTATTGATTCTTTTTTAATTGTTTTAAATAAATCATTATCTAATTGTGTTATATCCGCAACCGGTATAAAATTTACGTATACTTTAAAAGTTCCGTGATGTACTCCGCTTTTTGCTTCAACGTCTTGAAATCCTTTTTTATAATAAGTATCTGCGAGTTCTTTTGCATCTTTTAAGGCATTTGGAGAATAAAAATCATAATCAGGTATTTCTAAAGATTTGTCGTAAAATTGGTCATATTCAGGAAGTATATTATTAATAGCTGTCCCTCCATAACAAACTAATTTTTTTTTTTTTAAAAAAAATTCAACTTCGTTTATTATACTCTTCACTAAAGGAGCACTAGCCGCTTTTTTATCACTTCGTTTTTCTGCCTTATCAATCGCTAATCTTAATATATCTATTTCTTTTCCTGAAAAAAAATCATCTTTATTTTTTACCATATATATAGTTATTAGAATTTAATTATGTTTTCCACTATTATTCTACTTCCTATTTTTGAAGGTTCTATACTATTAACAAAATGTTTTTTTTCTTTTACATAATTGCTTATTTTATATATTAAAATATCATTTGAATTGCAAAATTCATACAATTGTTCGTTCCATTTTCTTATTAATTTGTGATATTTTAAGTAATTTTTATCTTTTATATAATATAAATCTGTTAAAACTAACGTACAATCTGTTTTACTCTTTAATTGAAAAACCATTTCTTCATATTCATTCCATATTTTATCTAATTTTCTTAAATCATCCACATCGGTATTTGAATAATGATATGCGTTTAATAGATCATTTCCTCCGATAGAAACAAATAAATAAGTATTAGGTTCATTATCTTTATTACTCATTTTGCTATATTGAGGTATTATATCTTTAATTACTGAATTATCTTCGGCTAAAACACGAGAATCTATTTCATGTTCTAATAAATATTCTATAGAATGTTTTTCTCCAACGTATGAATTATTTTTAAAAATACTATCACCTAATAATACAATTTTATTGTATTCTTCCATTCCTTCTTGAATTCTACTAGTTTGAATTAAACAAACAAATATAATTGCCAATAACAATAATGATATTATATAAATCTTTTGGTTCATTTATAATTATATATTTATTACATATTATTTTACAAAATTTCTTCAAATATATATATAAATAATTTATTTTGTGAATAATAATTTTAGAGTTTTATAAATTCTATAGATACTTTAAGAAAATGAACGAACCTAATTCTTGTGTTATTTGTTATGAAAATAACAACCCTTGTAATGCTCTTACTTGTTGTGATAATACTAAAAAAATGTGTGATGATTGTTTAAATTGTTTGAGAAGTCCTTTATGTCCTTATTGTAGAGAACCATTATCTAAAGAAATGTTATCAAGTAATATACATGTTCAGTCTGCTCCTACTACTACTACGAACGACTGGACAACCATGTTATACGATGAATTACTAATTAATCCTTATGATCCAGAATTTCAAGATTCAAGGATACTTCGCAGGCAAATTAGGCGTATGAGAAGAAGATTTTTATCAGAACAAAATAGAAATAGAAATAGAAATAGAACAAATGAAAATAGAATTACATCTAGAACAAGAAGAGCTAATAGAAGGGCTGAAAGACATTTTTTAAGAAATAGTGTTCGTTTAAATAATAGAAACTCTAATTTACAATTTGAATTAGAATTATAATATCTATATAAAGATAACTAATAAGTATTATAATAATGATCGACAAACAAGACGATGTTATGACCGTTTTGCACGAAGACCCTCAGGTATTAGTGAAAGAAAACTTTGTTAGTAAATCAGATTGTGAACATTTTATTGATATTTGTAAAGACAAATTAAAAGACGCATTAGTAAGTAATAGTCAAAAAGGATTTGTTTCTGCTGGAAGAAGTGGTAAAAATTGTTGGCTTCAACACGATCACGATGCAGTAACAAAAAATGTTGCGGATAGAATTTCAAAGGTTGTTGGTATTCCTTTATCACATGCAGAAATTTTTCAGGTTATATATTACGATGAAACCCAGGAATATAGACAACATTATGATGGATGGTTGCATAATAATTCTGAAAAGAGTAATAGATGTATGAAATACGGAGGTCAACGAATGGCGACTGCATTGTGTTATTTAAATGATGTTGAGGAAGGAGGATGTACTGGATTTCCCAGATTGAACATTGAGGTACCACCTGAAGAAGGTAAGCTACTGATTTTTCATAACGTAATTAAAGATTCAGCTAAAGAAACCGGTAGAAGTGAAAGACATCCTTTATCTGAACATGCGGGAAGACCTGTTATTAAAGGTCATAAATGGGCATTTAATCTTTGGTTTAGAGAACATCCAAAAAATGTTTTATATGTACCTCCTGCTATTGAAGATACAAAACATTTACCTATAGAAAATGATGATAAAGAAGTTAAAACACTTAAAAATGTTGAAGAAAACAATGAAACTGGTACAAAAGAAACATTGATACATGAGCAGATGGTGACAACTTGTTCTGGTAATAAAAAAGAAATTCTCAATAAAGACCATAATATATTTGTTAAAAATAATATATTAGATGAAATAGATATTGAAACCATAAAAAATATGGTTAAATTACCACAAACTAAAAATAAAAATTCAGGATGGATTAAAAATAATGATATTCCAGGTGTTATTCTTAAACTAGTTAATGCAACTGGGTTAAATCCATCTTTTTATGAAAATACAAATGTTATTCAATATGCAACCGCACATACACATAATCGTTTTTTAGATGCATATGATTACAATACTGAGGCTGGTATTAAAAATTTAAAAAAGGGAGGACAACGTTTGTATACAATAACTTGTTTTTTAAGTGATAAAATGACCATTAAATTTAATAAATTAGATTTAGTATATCAGCCTATTATGGGTAGTTTATTATGTTATTGTAATACTGAAATTAATAGTAATATTCGTTCTATGGAAATGTATCACGAGATAAGCAATGAAAATAATGATGGTGCTATGTTGTTTAATATTTATGTAAGACAAAATAATGCGGATGGTGAAGAAATGCCTAATCATTTTAATGACAATGAAAATTTAAAACTTCAAATTAAAGAAAAAAATGATTCACCTAAAAGCGTACATAGACCGCCCCCACCTCCAACTTCTTCAACATCTGATTCTATATCTGATTCTAAAAGCAATTTCCAAGAATCAAAACCCCAAGATAAATTAGAAAATCCTACCCTAACCACTGAAAAAAAAGAAACACCCATACCAACCACTGAAAAAAAAGAACTAGATTCTGCTTCTGATGTATCTAAAAATACGGTACCTGTAGATTTTATGAAAGATTTAAATGAAGTATATGAAAAATTTAAAGATGGTTCCATCTCTATAAGAGGACATAAATCTATGAAATTTATTAATAAGATTCCTTTTAATATTGTAACTGAAACTGTTAATAAACTGTCTTTAACACGTCAAGGTAAATATGGCGCATTAAATCCAAAATGTTTTGACCAAACATATCATATTGATGAATACAACCCTCTTGTTATTAACAATGTTTATAATGAAAATTCTTATAAAATTATTAAAGATTATTTTCATTCTAATATTGATTGTGGTAATTTTGCACTTGGAGATAGACAGGCTAATAGATATAAATCAAATAATGAATCTTTTTCAAGACTTGTACAGTACGAATTACTACCACTAGTTGAACACGTTCTTAACAAAAAAATGCAACCTACCTATATTTATGTATCATGTTATACCAAAAATCAAGAAAAAGATGGTGAGGAAAGAAAGACTGAATTACCACCACATACAGATAGACCGGACTGTGAATATACAATTTCTTATATTATAGATAAACCAGAAGGTTCTAACTGGCCTATTTACGTAGATAAAACCAAACAACCTGTTAAAAATAAAGGAAGATACTGGTTTTATCCACCAAAAGAAAATTGTATACCTGTAGACGGTGATGCAAATAGTCTCATGATGTTTAATGGAACTGACCACATTCATTATCGTGAGGAAATGCCTTGTGATTTTTATTATATTGTATTGTTACATTTCAGATCTGTAGAAACTTAAATATTTAGTAAATTCGTTAAATAATATAAAAAAATAGTATATATTATATTATATAATGTCTAATTTTACGCTAACCGACAGTTTTTTACTTCGAGTATTTAGTAACAAGAATTCACGTCTTTTTGAAGAAGCTGGACAACAAGTTTTAAAGGAACTTTCTGGAAACAAAGAACAAGTTGGTATAATCTACAATGATTACAACGCGGACCCTAAGATGGTCGATGCGTGGCAAAAGGAAACAAAGGGTCTTACTATTTACAATGTAGCTCCTCGTTCCAAGACTCTCCGAATGGACGCAAAGGTTCTTTTTGCTAAAAAAACAAAGGAAGCTCTACATGTACCTAAGACTTATTTTAACTACGATGATATTCCAAAAGATACCCCAGAGAACTCTCTTTTCTTTGTTAAGAAAAACGGTTCTACTGGATCTCGTGGTGTTGATATTCACCCATACAGTGCGATGAAGGATCTCGATTACACTGAAAGGGTTGTACAACAAAACATGGACCAACCTGACTTATACGATGATAAGAGATATAAAATTAGAGCATACGTTGTTCTTCATGATAAGAATGTTTTCCTTTTTAGCAAATCTTTTGCTACTGTAGCAAGTGAGGACCACAAAGACGTCGTTGGTGATGTTGACCAAGAAGTTCTCCGCAAAATGCATGTTATTTTCCAAACAAGTGGTACCAAGTTTATCCTTTCAGAGGAGCTTGATAAGTTTGATACCATCCAAGCTAATATGCTTGTAGCTTGCAAGGAATTCAAAAATATTTACCGCGATGAGATTAAGCGTATCGAAGCAAATGAATTTGCCATTCTTGGCTTCGATTTCGTTGTAGACAATGATGGCGGTGTTCAAGTTATTGAAATTAACCATCGTTCTAACTATGCCCATCCTAAGCTTATGGAAAACAAGGTTGATGTTCCTCTATTGAAGAACCTTTACAAACTTCTCATCCAAGGCTCTAGTATGGATACCGATTTCCGAAAGGTTTAGAAATTTAATTAATATATTTTATACGTATAATATATATTAATAATGCCCAGAAAAAATAGTAAAAAAGAGAAGAATCCCATAAGAATAAAGGCTGCAGAATCGCGTAAAAACAAACTCCAAGAAAAAAAAAAGGCTGTAAAAAAAAACGAAGAAGCTATACAAAAAAATATAGATGATTCATGGTGGAGGCGAAAGAGAGAACAAGAAGTTGTTGGATTATCTCCTCTAGAGGAAAGTCCTGAAAGAACACCAGAAGAATTAAATGATATGTTAAAAAATTTGAATCCTCAAGACCGAATACGATTTGTAGAAGCTTATAAAAAAGATTATAATGCACTTCGCAAAATGAAAAATCCATCTAAAGGTAAATTAAATGATAGAATAAAGTCAATAAAACCAGCTTTAATTCTTGCTATGGAACATAGATTAAATCCGCACTCAACAAGTATTGGAACTATACATGATGATGGCACATTTAAATTTGTTGAAAATCCTAGTAGTGGTAAAAGCACAAAAAAAAAACGTAAATTGTCTAAAAACGCTATAGTAAGAAAAAAAAGTCAAAAAAGTCAAAAAAAGAAAAAAAAGAAAAAAAGAAAAAATTGAAATAAAATACTTTTAATAAATCATATTAATCTATGTCGTACAATAACACATTTCCAAGGTCATTGGCTGCTATAGGATTGTATCCTGGGTTTACCCATGAACAATTTTGTTGTATGATGGAATTGGAACGTTCTGATGAGATACGAGCACTTGCTCATCAAGAATGGCTGAACCTTCAGGGTGAAGAACATGATAATTCTTGTTATCGATGGTATTTAAGTTATGCTTCAATGAAATCAGAATACACACGAGATATGGGATATGCTTATAAAAGTAGAAGTAAAAATAAAAATAAGGAACCTTAAGCTATAAAAGCTATTGCTAAAAAGATAATTACAAAAACTCCAACCATTGATTTAAATGTATCTTCATTTAATCTAAGCTTCGCTTTTTTCATTTAGTATAATTAGATAATATTAATTTTACTAAAATAATATAAGCAATATATAGTATTATGCGTACTTTAAAAAAAATGCGAAAAAGAAAAACAGTAAAACGATATAATAAAAAAAATATAATGAAAATAAAATACCACGAAATTAAAGGTTGGCACGATGCAACTAGAGAAGCAAACTTCAATAAACTACTACTAAAAAGAAAGCGAATACGAGGAGGCAACCAGCCATTGGTATCAAAACTGCATAATGCATGTCAACAAGGAGACCTGGAAAATCTTGATAATATACTCTGGACAATGACCGTAAGGAACCAAGTACATCTTATAAATGAAGTGGATAAAGGAGCAACCCCATTATTCAAAGCGTGTTTGGAATGTCAGGATAAGGTGGTAGAGATTCTATTGAAATACGACAATATCGATGTTA
>CESA01070476.1_pt1 | contig 18759 bp, 17 predicted proteins | sample 531061 | NCBI WGS metagenome assembly CESA01 (sample SAMEA2621254, study PRJEB7988) | marine metagenome | biome: marine biome (ENVO:00000447); feature: surface water layer (ENVO:00002042); material: "saline water (ENVO:00002010), including plankton (ENVO:xxxxxxxx)" | depth 5 m
CGGTGCAACTGTTGAAAACACATTATTCGAAGATGGTGATGCAGCGAACACATTCCGTGCATTCACACCAACACAATCAGAGGAAACTTACTCAATGGTAACAGCGAACCGTTTCTGGTCGCAAATCTTTGGTGTAGCATTCTCTAACAAGCGTTGGTTACACTTCTTCATGCTTTTCGTACCTGTAACAGGTCTATGGACAAGTGCAATTGGTGTAGTAGGTCTAGCATTAAACCTACGTGCATACGATTTCGTATCACAAGAACTTCGTGCAGCAGAAGATCCAGAATTCGAAACGTTCTACACTAAGAACATCCTTCTAAACGAAGGTATCCGTTCATGGATGGCAGCACAAGATCAACCACACGAAAACTTTGTATTCCCTGAGGAGGTATTACCACGTGGAAACGCCCTTTAATAATGTAACAGGTCGAGATATTGAATCTACAGGTTTTGCTTGGTGGTCAGGTAACGCTCGACTGATTAACGTATCAGGTAAGCTATTAGGTGCTCACGTAGCACACGCAGGTGTAATGGTATTCTGGTGTGGTGCAATGACACTATTTGAAGTGTCTCACTACATTCCTGAGAAACCACTATACGAGCAAGGTTGTATTCTATTACAACACTTAGCAACTCTAGGTTGGGGTGTAGGCCCTGGCGGTGAGATCTTAAACACATACCCGTACTTCGTAGTAGGTGTACTTCACCTAATTTCATCAGCTGTACTAGGTTTTGGTGGTATCTACCACTCACTAATCGGTCCAGATACTCTAGAAGAGTCATTCCCATTCTTCGGTTACGACTGGCGTGACAAGAACAAAATGACAACAATTCTAGGTATTCACCTAATCCTTCTAGGTCTAGGTTCATTCCTTTTAGTAATCAAAGCTATGTATATCGGTGGTGTATATGATACTTGGGCACCGGGTGGTGGTGATGTACGACTTATTACAACACCAACACTTAACCCATTCGTAATCTTCGGTTATGTACTACGTTCACCATTCGGTGGTGACGGTTGGATTATTGCTGTAAACAACATGGAAGACCTTGTAGGTGGACACATCTGGGTAGGTCTACTTTGTATTACTGGTGGTATCTGGCACATCGTAACTAAGCCATTCCCTTGGGCTCGTCGTGCTTTTGTATGGTCAGGTGAAGCTTACCTATCATACAGTCTTGCAGCGATCTCACTAATGGGCTACGGTGCTGCTACGTACTCTTGGTACAACAACACAGCATACCCAAGTGAATTCTACGGTCCTACTGGTCCAGAGGCATCACAATCACAAGCATTCACATTCCTAGTTCGTGACCAACGTCTAGGTGCAAATGTAGCATCAGCACAAGGTCCTACTGGTCTAGGTAAGTACCTAATGAGATCACCAAGTGGTGAAATCATCTTTGGTGGTGAAACAATGCGTTTCTGGGATTTACGTGCTCCATGGGTAGAGCCTCTACGTGGTCCAAACGGTCTAGATATTAACAAGATCCGTAATGATATTCAACCATGGCAAGAGCGTCGTGCTGCTGAATACATGACACACGCTCCTCTAGGTGCGCTTAACTCGGTAGGTGGTGTAGCAACAGAGATTAACTCTTTCAACTACGTATCACCACGTTCATGGCTAACATGTTCACACTGGGTACTAGCATTCTTCTTCCTAGTAGGTCACTGGTGGCATTCAGGTCGTGCTCGTGCGGCTGCTGCAGGTTTCGAAAAAGGTATTAACCGTGAAACTGAGCCAGTACTTTCAATGCGTCCAATTGACTAAGGTCAACACGGAACTTCAAAAAAAAAGGGTTCTGAGATTATTAATCTCAGAACCCTTTTTTTTATTCAAAAATTTAAAATAATAACTCTACAAAATTGCTCGGCATATTATCTAATACATGAGGAATTTCAAAATAATCTTGCTTACAAAGCATATAATCTTGAATACCTAAAACATGAGACGAAATCCAATCAAAAATGGATTCTGGTGGACAAGTTTGAGGAACTAACGAATCATTATCAATAGAAGAAGAGAAATCTGGTAAATCAATACCCGCTTTTCTTGGTCTTTGATCGGAATTAGTTGTAATATTATCGATTAATCCTGACTCTAATAATTTTTTCTGATCATATTTCCAGCTATTAAATTTATCAACTCCATGAGCTTTACGATCAAAGAAAGATTCCACTTTTGCTAGAAGAACAAAATTTATCATTGGAGTAAAATCAAATCCAACTAATTTTGGATACCAGGCTCGACCAAAATTAAAAATAGGATCTGTCCACTGCCATACATAATAAATCGGATAAAAATACGGATTTAAATTCAGAAACATCTGAAGAAGAATACGTAATTCACAACCCAATAATAATGCTCGTGACCAAAACCATAGAGAATTAAAAATTATATTTGCAATTTGGCTGGCAACAAATGCTGTCTCCGGATCCTCAAACCTTAAATTAACTAAAGCCATAATACAAGACCTTCATTAAGTTTTATAAGACATTATAAAAGGAATATGATACAAGTTAAGAAAAAAGTCAACCTACCTTTCTAATCTAAATAGCAATACGATAACCACCTTAAAATAAAAAAACATATTATTACAAAAAAAAATACTACAAATTGTTAATTTGTAGTATTTTCTAGAGATTCGATTACGAATGATTACTTAAACTTTATTTTTTTCAAAATAAGAAACATAACCTGTTTTTTCCGGCAATGGAGAATAATCACTTAAAATTTCACGGAATTCATTACCTTCAATTGTCTCTTGCTTAATTAATAGGGTTGATAATTGATCAAGTGCCTCACGATTTTCAGTTAAGATTTGAGCCGCTTGTTTATGGCAATAAGAAATAATCAATTTAACTTCTTTATCAATGCGTGTCGCAGTATCATTTGTAATAGAAGAACCACCAGCCATTGTACCGTCTAAAAAGACTTGATTATTTGATTGAGTTTCAAAAGCCATAGGACCTACATTTGACATTCCATAGCGAGTTACCATCTGGCGCGCTAATGAAGTCGCTTGCATAATATCATTACTTGCACCCGTAGTAACCTCAGTATTACCAAAAATAATCTCTTCGGCAGCACGGCCTCCTAAAGTTCCTGTAATGCGAGCAAGTAATTGACCACGAGAAATTAGTCCTTGATCTTCCATAGGAGTGAACCACGTTAAACCACGTGCCTGGCCACGAGGAATTAGCGTAACTTTCTCAACTGGATCATGGTATTCTAACATAGTACCCGTAATAGCATGACCAATTTCATGATAAGCTACTAAACGCTTACTACGGCTATCAGTTAAACAATTACCCTCTAAACCTGTAATAATACGGTCTGTAGCTCTATTAATATCATCAGCACATATAACCTCACGCTTATCTCGAGCCGCTAGAATAGAAGCTTCATTAAGTAAATTAGCTAAATCGGCCCCTGAGAAACCAGGTGTTCGTTGAGCAATTTTTTCAATTCGAATATCCTCGTTAAAAGCTTTATTTCGAGCATGAACGTTTAAAATAGCTGTACGACCCTTTAAATCCGGTAAATTTACCGTAATTTGACGATCAAAACGACCAGGACGAAGTAAAGCCGAATCCAGGATATCTACTCTGTTAGTAGCTGCAACAACAATAATACCACTGTTTCCTTCGAAACCATCCATTTCTGTTAAAAGTTGGTTTAAAGTTTGTTCACGTTCATCATTACCACCACCAACACCGGCACCACGTTGACGACCAACGGCATCAATTTCATCAATGAAGATGATACAAGGCGCATTTGTTTTTGCTTTCTTAAATAAGTCACGAACACGAGACGCACCCACACCGACAAACATTTCTACAAATTCAGAACCCGAGATACTTACAAAAGGTACGCCAGCTTCTCCAGCAATTGCCTTCGCTAATAAAGTTTTACCCGTACCCGGTGGGCCAACTAATAAAACACCGCGTGGAATTTTTGCACCCACAGCCGTAAATTTTTCAGGTTTTTTTAAGAAAGTAACAACTTCCTCAAATTCTTCCTTAGCTTCCTCGATACCTGCAACTTGATCAAAGGTAATACCTGTTTGCTTTTCAAGCTGAAAATCATTTTTTGACTTGCCAATATTAAGAATTTGGCCTGGTCCACCGCCACCTGGATTTCCACGATTTGCACGCTGACTAAATAGATAGAACACAAATAGTAAAAATAATACAGGTAGAACGAAATTACCAAAAACTTTTAAAGACATCGTTAGATTATCAGCTCTATTTGCATGTGCATCAAAATCTACGTGTGCCTCACGAAGTTTAGTAATTAGTTGTGAAGCACCTGCTGGAATTTCGACACGAATTTGTTGAGAACGGTTGCCTAATTCTGGACTAGATGCAAGTATAATAGCACTACGGCCATTATCGTATAAGTCGACTTTAGAAACCCAACCCATATCTAAATATTCTAAAAAATGACCATATGTCATTTTTGAAGTAACAGTAAGAGTTTCTAAACGTTCATTACCATTTTCTGCTCCATTAGTAGCTAATGCGAATTTACCACTTGAAATGGCAACATCAGAGCCAAAATAACTTTGAAAGAATATAAATACTATCACTGCAACACTAGCGATTCCCGCTAGTAGTTTTCTGATATCATCCATTCGTAAATTTTCCTTTAATTAAAGTAATCCTATACTCTTACTGTAACATTAATTTTTTAATATCGACAAGAAAAGTTGTAATTTTTAGTCTTTTTTAATTATAATTAAAGTGTATATAACATATTTAACATATCATTAAATTCTCTATGGCTATTAAACGTGGTTCAATGGTAAAGATTAAGCGACCTGAGTCTTATTGGTTCAATCGAGTAGGTAAAGTAGCTTCTCTTGATGAGAGCGAAGTGCGCTACGGTGTTACAGTACGTTTTGATAGTGTAAATTATAATGGCGTAAATAGTGCCAACTATAATATTTCAGAACTTGAAGAAGCTAAGAAATAAATTTAAACGAAAAATTGAATAGCGGAGAATGGATTTGAACCATTGACCTTCGGGTTATGAGCCCAACGAGCTACCAAGCTGCTCTACTCCGCGTGTTATTTATTATAACAGGTTTTTGATCTATTATAAAAGGTAAAATTAAATTACTGTAAGAGAAGATAAGCCACTTAAGCTTAAAAACAGAATTATTAAAACCCATAAAAAAATCTGTAACTTGTTATCTGTTGCCTTAGGACTGCCAAGAAGACTACCTGAAACCGCAAAATTTTGCGAACCTCCATCCTTACTTGGCACACGTAATAAAATTAAGGCAATTAAGATAAGACAAAGGAATATCCAAATTATTTCTAGCATAAATTAAAATTAGTCACCTTGAACTTTTAAAAGAGCAAAACCTAAAGATAAACCAATTAAAGTCATCGTGAAACAAGTCGCTGCTGTTGTTAACATTTCCGCAAGCATAAATTAATGAACTCCTATAAGAATAAATAAATAAAAGTAACGTATAATTCCTAAAATTTTAGAAACCGTTACGACCCCAAACAACAAGTGCTAAAGAGAAAGTAAAAACTGTCATTAGACTTGCATAACCTAAACTTAAAACATCCATATTCGTATCCTTAAAGTAAAAACTTATAATTTATATTGTATTATAACAATAGTATAACATAGAATCTAAGTTTATGCCCACTGCATTATTTATAGTTATACTAATCATGTTCTGTACACAAGTAAGATTTTAAATAAAATTTAAGGATAACTCTTCAGACTTTTTTTATAAATGTAAATTATTAAAACATATAGTATAAATTTTGTTTGATAAACTAAAAAAAAGCTAAAGATCTATTTTCGAAAAAGTGTTTCTGAGATTGATTTAATAAAAAACATATGATAAGATTTCTTAAGTTTACAGTGATACTTTTTACTTTTTCAAAGTTTATTTCAAAGAATGAAATTAAAGAAGTATTCTAATGATTAAATTACCCAAAGGGTTCACAACAGACCCACATTTTAATGCTATTGGCTCAAAAGCACCAAATTTTCGCGCTTGGGGAGTAGTCTATCTTAAGAAAAAAGAAAGACGTGGTTATAAGAAACCCATAACTTATAAGCATTATGCTCGTCGTGGTAGATTTGAACTCAAAGATTATTGGAAAAAGAAAAATGTAGTTTTAATATTTTTCCCCTATAATCTAGATTTTGATGGAAATATACAAATTCTTGCATTCAATAATCGTTATTCTGAATTTCGGGCACTAAATACTGAAATTTTAGGAATTGGTCATGATTTTTGCTATGCAAAACGATTTAATATGTCAGTTACGCAAAAACTTGGTGGATTTAAAGGAATTAAATTTCCAATTCTATCAGATATCTGGCGAACTATTTCTTTAGGGTACGGTATAATTGGTACTAATTATAAAACTGCCCAACACTCAATATTCGTCATAGACAAATTTGGGACAATTCGACACGCAGCCATTTACGATGCTCGAATTGGTGCAAATGTTAATGAAATACTTCGTATTTTAAGAGCAATCCAATACTTATATCGTCGACCTTTACGAGTTTGTCCACCGCAGTGGGAACCTGGTAGAGGAACAGGTAAACTTGGTTCGATTTATAAATCAGATGCTTATTTTGGCTATCTCGAACGTTTAAATCGACGCCCAAGACCAGCTAAATATGATACATATTTAGATAAACTAACACGTCAAACAAAAAATAAAAAATAAAATGGCATATAAACTTAAAACAAAAAGTGCAGCGGCCAAACGTTATAAAAGAACTAAAAATGATAAGTTCATAAGACGTCCTGCATACAAGGGGCATATCTTAGAAAAGAAGAGTCAAAAGCGTAAACGTAACCTAAGAAGAAAACATGTAGTCTTTAGTGGAGACGCTAGGTGTATTCGTATAATGCTACCTAATAAATAGGGAGGATAAAGAAAAATGGTTAGAATTAAAAGAGGTAATGTTGCGAGAAAACGTCGCAAAAAAGTCTTAGCTTTAGCTAAAGGTTTTCGCGGAGCACACTCACGTCTATTCCGTGTTGCAAATCAACAAGTAATGAAAGCGTTAAAATATTCCTATGTTGGACGTAAACAAAAGAAACGTAACTTCCGAAGTTTATGGATTACTAGAATTAATGCAGCAACAAGACGCACAAATGATATGACATATAGCGTTTTTATAAATAAACTGAAAACGGCTAAAATTGGTTTAAATAGAAAAATGCTTTCACAATTATCAATTTTAGATCCAGAAACGTTTGATAAAATTCAAACTCTAGCAACTAGCAAATAAAAATACGACAAGTTAAAATTTTTAACTTGTCGTATTTTTTTTGATCTACTCTAGGAGGATATAATATTATCCAAACTTACCAGATGTCGAAGCACATAAGAATGCTGCGAATGTCAAGAAGAAACCAAGAGTGAAGTGCGCTAAACCAACAAGACGAGCTTGTACAATTGATAGAGCAACAGGCTTATCACGCCAACGAACTAGGTTCGCTAATGGTGTTCTTTCATGAGCCCATACTAGTGTTTCAATTAGCTCTTGCCAGTAACCTCGCCAAGAGATAAGGAACATGAAACCTGTAGCCCAAATTAAGTGACCAAATAGGAACATCCAAGCCCAAACAGCCTGACTATTCATACCAAATGGGTTATAACCATTAATTAATGGAGATGAGTTTAACCATAGATAATCACGTAGCCAACCCATGATGTAGTTTGAAGACTCATTAAATTGAGCTGCATTACCACCCCAGATTGTCATATGTTTCCAATGCCAATAGAAGGTAACCCAACTAATAGTATTAAGCATCCAGAACATTGCTAAGTAGAAAGCATCCCATGCTGAGATATCACAAGTACCACCACGGCCTGGACCGTCACAAGGGAAACTATAACCAAAGTCTTTCTTATCCGGCATTAATTTAGAACCACGTGCATCAAGTGCACCCTTAACTAAAATTAATGTCGTTGTGTGAAGTGCTAAGGCAATAGCATGGTGAACAAGGAAATCACCAGGGCCAATTGTTAGGAATAGAGAGTTACTATTGTTATTAACTGCTTCAGCCCAACCTGGAAGCCAAACTTTAGTAGCAGCAGTAGTTCCTGGGAAATCTGCAGATGATAATAAAACATTAAAACCATAAACAGCTTTACCTGAAGCAGCTTGAATGAATTGAGCAAAAACAGGCTCTACAAGAATTTGCTTTTCAGGTTGACCAAACGCAACCACTGTATCATTGTGAATGTAAATACCTAGTGTGTGGAAACCTAGGAATAAAGATACCCAACTTAAGTGAGAGATAATAGCTTCCTTATGCTCAAGCATACGAGCTAAAACATTATCTTTATTAAGTTCAGGATCATAATCACGCACGAAGAAAATAGCACCATGCGCAAAGGCACCTACCATTAAGAAACCAGCAATGTATTGGTGGTGTGTGTATAATGCTGCTTGAGTTGTGAAATCTTTAGCAATATAAACATAAGCAGGTAAAGCGTACATGTGTTGTGCTGTTAATGAACAAGCTACACCTAAACATGCTAGAGCTAGACCTAATTGCATGTGTAATGAATTTGTAATTGTATCAAATAGACCACGGTGACCCGCACCTAGACGACCTCCAGGTGGACGGTGTGCATCAAGAATTTCCTTCATATTGTGACCAATACCAAAGTTAGTACGGTACATATGACCTGCAACAATGAAAACAACCGCAATTGCTAGATGATGATGTGCAATATCTGTTAACCAAAGTGATTGTGTTTGAGGGTTAAAACCACCTACAAAAGTAAGAATAGCAGTACCTGCACCTTCAGAAGTACCAAATACATGATTACTTGTATCAGGGTTTGCTGCATAAGCTAACCAATCACCACTCCAGAAAGGAGCTAGACCTTCTGGATGCGGTAATGTTGTAAGGAAGTTATCCCAACCTACATGAATACCACGAGATTCTGGAATTGCTACGTGAACTAGGTGACCTGTCCACGCTAAAGAACTAACACCAAATAAACCAGATAAATGGTGGTTTAAACGAGATTCGTTGTTCTTGAACCAAGATAAGCTTGGCTTAAACTTTGGTTGTAGATGTAACCAACCAGCAAAAAGTAATGTGCTAGAAAGTAGTAGTAGGAAAATAGATGCGAAGTACAAATCATTATTTGTACGCATACCGATTGTGTACCACCAGTGATAAACACCAGAATATGCAATGTTTACAGGATAGTCAACACCACCACGTGTAAAAGCTTTTAAAGCCTTTTCACCAAAGTGTGGATCCCAAATTGCATGTGCAATAGGTTTAACCTTTAGAGGATTAAGAATCCATTGTTCGAAGTTACCTTGCCAAGCTACGTGGAAAAGGTTACCAGATGTCCAAAGGAAAATAATTGCTAAGTGACCAAAGTGAGATGCAAAGATTTTTTGATATAGGCTCTCTTCTGTCATACCATCATGACTTTCTAAGTCATGCGCAGTTGCAATACCATACCAGATACGGCGTGTTGCGGGATCTTGAGCAAGAGCCTGACTAAATTTAGGAAACTTAGTTGCCATAATATTTATTACCCTTTTTTTTAATTAACCAACAGAGATAATTCTCGCTAAGAAGAATGACCAAGTTGTACCGATACCGCCTAGTAAGTAGTGTGCAAGACCAACAGCTCGACCTTGAGTAATACTTAAAGCACGAGGTTGAATTGATGGAGCTACTTTAACTTTGTTATGAGCCCAAACAATAGATTCAATTAATTCTTGCCAATAACCACGACCACTAAACAGGAACATTAAACTAAAGGCCCAAATGAAATGTGCACCTAGGAAAATAAGACCATATGCCGAAACAGCTGAACCATAAGATTGAATTACCTGTGAAGCTTGAGACCAAAGGAAATCACGTAACCAACCATTAATTGTAACAGCACTGTTTGCAAAGTTACCACCGGTAATGTGAGTAACTGCACCTTCAGGACTTACTGTACCCCAAACATCAGATTGCATTTTCCAGCTAAAGTGGAAGATAACTACAGAAATTGAGTTATACATCCAGAATAAACCTAGGAAAATATGATCCCATGCAGAAGATTGACAAGTACCACCACGACCTGGACCATCACAAGGGAATCGGAAACCTAAGTTAGCCTTATCTGGAATTAACTTAGAGCTACGTGCGTATAAAACACCCTTAAGAAGAATAAGAACAGTTACGTGAATAGTAAAAGCATGAATATGGTGAACCATAAAGTCAGCTGTACCTAGTTTAATAGGCATCATAGCAACTTTTGAACCAACGGAAACAACATCACCACCAAAAGCATAACTAGCTGTAGCTAAAGCATTTGGAGCTGTATTACCAGGAGCACCTAGATGAGTATTTTGAATCCATTGTGCAAATACCGGTTGCAACTGAATAGCTTTGTCTGAGAACGTGTCTTGAGGACGACCTAAAGCACGCATCGTATCGTTGTGAATGTATAGACCGAAGCTGTGACAACCTAGGAAAATACAAACCCAGTTAAGGTGAGAAATAATTGCGTCACGGTGACGAATAACACGATCAAGTAAGTTATTGTAACTTGTAGATGGGTTATAATCACGAACCATGAAGATCGCTGCATGAGCAGCCGCACCAACTACACAGAAACCACCAATCCACATGTGATGAGTGAAAAGTGATAATTGTGTTGGATAATCTGTTGCAATGTAAGGATATGGAGGCATCGCATACATGTGGTGTGCCACAATAATACTAAGCGAACCTACCATAGCTAAGTTAATAGCTAGTTGAGCATGCCATGAAGTTGTAAGAATCTCGTAAAGACCCTTATGACCTTCACCTGTAAAAGGACCCTTGTGAGCTTCAAGGATTTCTTTCATGCTGTGACCAATACCCCAATTTGTACGGTACATATGACCGGCAAAAATGAACAGAACTGCTAGAGCTAAATGGTGATGAGCTGTATCACTTAACCAAAGACCACCTGTTACAGGGTTTAAACCACCCTTAAAAGTAAGGAAATCTGAATACTCTGACCAGTTAAAAGTAAAGAAAGGTACAAGACCCTTAGCAAAACTAGGATACAACTGAGCCATTAATTCACGGTTAATTAAGAACTCGTGCGGTAGTGGAATCTCTTGTGGAGTTACACCAGCATCAAGAAGCTTGTTAATTGGTAAAGCGATATGAATTTGGTGACCTGACCATGATAGACAACCTAAACCAAGTAAACCAGAAAGGTGGTGGTTTAACATAGATTCCGCATTTTGGAACCATTCTAATTTAGGAGCTGCTTTGTGGTAATGGAACCAACCCGCAAACATCATGACAGCAGACATAACTAGACCACCCAAAGCTGTCCAGTAAAGTTCAACTTCACTTGTAATACCTTCTGCACGCCATAATTGGAAGAAACCAGAAGTAATTTGTACACCTGAGAAGTTACCACCCATGTCACCGTTTAAGATTTCTTGACCAACAATAGGCCAAACAACTTGAGCACTAGGCTTAATTCCAACAGGGTTTGTTAACCAAGCAGAATAGTTTGAGAAATATGCACCATGGAAGTGCATACCACTAATCCAAAGGAAAATAATCGATAATTGACCGAAATGAGCACTGAAGATTTTACGTGAAACATCTTCTAACGAATTAGTGTGGCTATCAAAATCATGCGCATCCGCATGAAGGTTCCAAATCCAAGTAGTTGTTTTTGGACCCTTAGCTAAAGTTCGTGAAAAATGACCAGGCTTGGCCCATTTTTCAAAATTAGTATCTACGACATCGCGATCTACTAGAACTTTAACTTTAGCATCACGCTCTTGTGAGCTAATAGTCATATATTCTCTCCTTTTTGGAGACAAAAAACTAGAAACTCTTGTATTTCTAAATAATAATATTTTGATACAAGTTTTCAGATATTATTATGACTCAAAAAATATAAAATAGTACAGTTTTATTTTAGTACCCCCAAGGGAATTCGAATCCCTGTCGCCTCCGTGAAAGGGAGGTGTCCTAGGCCTCTAGACGATGGGGGCTTAGAAAACATTATGTTCAACAGATAATGTAAAAGAAAGACACACAAATGTCAATACATAAATAATCGGGATGACAGGATTTGAACCTGTGACATTCTGCTCCCAAAGCAGACGCGCTACCAAGCTGCGCTACATCCCGATTACAAATTTAATTGTATCAATAGATTAAACATTTGTCTAGTAAAAGTCATTTGTAAAAAAATAGTTCTACTAACTCACAAAAGTTGATAAAATTTGGGTAATTTGGGTTTGTGAATTGTTTTGAATGGTATAAACAGGAATATTTTCTTGCTTTGCCGTATTTAAAACAAACAAATTATCACGTATATGATTCTTTAAACCAAGCACAAACATTGCCTTTTTTAAGTCACTAGTAAATTCAATATTTAATTTCAGTAATAAAGCACATTTCGTGACTAAATTCCTTGAAATTGAGTAGTCAAAAACAATTAGAGGTGCTTGATTATCTATTTTATTAATAATTCCCTCAGAGCTTAATGATATTTTTTCAGAATTAACTGATGTAAGCTTTGGTTTTTCAACTTTACGCCAATTTTTATTAAGTTTTGAAGACTTGTTATTACTAGAATCAACTTTTTCAGGTTTTTGTAAAAAAATCTTAAAGTTACCATTTTCATCTAAAGTTCGAACCTGTAATTTAGGTTGTTGACCCTGTAGAAGATAATCTACTGAAATTTCTACTTTTTCATGAATTGTCCATAAAAAACGTTCATTAATTTCGATAGCAAGTTGGAAAGCCGGTGGTCCCTTACGCTCCAGAATACTTTTTTGAGTACCTCGACGACGAGCCTCTTCATCACTAAGAGTAACATATTGAATACCACCTACCAGATCTGAAAGAGTTGGGTTCTTTATTAAACTACCTAAATAATTACCATGAGCGGTACCAATTAACTGAACACCACGCTCAGCAATTGTTTGAGCTGCTAAAGCTTCTAATTCGGTACCAATTTCATCAATAATTATAATTTCAGGCATATGATTTTCAACAGCTTCAATCATAACTTTATGTTGTAAATCAGTATGTGAAACCTGCATACGACGAGCACGCCCAATACCAACATGAGGTATATCACTATTACCAGCAATTTCATTAGAAGTATCAATGATAACTACACGTTTCTCCATTTCATTGGCAATCACTCGTGCTATTTCACGAACCATGGTCGTTTTACCAACACCGGGACGACCTAAAATTAAAATGGATTTACCTGACTCTAAAAGGTCGCGAATGATATTAATAGTTCCACACATTGCCCGACCCACACGACAAGTTAATCCTACGATTTGACCCTGGCGATTACGTATACAACTAATACGATGTAAAGTACGTTCAATACCTGCACGATTGTCATCAGCAAACTTACTTAAACGTTTTACTGAATAGTCTAAATCTTGCCATGTTATAACATTAGGTGACAAATATTCAGGGTGTGTTGGAAAACGTGCTTCAGGGCGACGCCCTAAATCCATAACAATCTCAATAAGAGTATCTTTCTCAGGATGCTGCCTAATTGTATCTTGAAGCGACTTAGGCAAGATATCAATTAAACAAGCTAAATCTTCATTTATTCGCATAATCAAAAATAATAAAAAACTATATCTTTCGAATAATTATAATTACATTTGAGAATCTTCTTATAACTTCTTATAACTGGGTTGCCTGGGACTCGAACCCAGAACTTATCGGTTAAAAGCCGAGTACTCTACCATTGAGTTAGCAACCCCTCTATTACAACTTAATCTTAGCACAAAAAATAATTTGATAAAAGTTAAATTTTTTAAATAAAAACTTATGGATTTTTTTTAGAAGCAGAATATAATAATTATTAATAAACTTCTTATTCGAAGAGAAGATGTTAAAGTCTCTCTGAATAATATTTTATTAATATAAATATTAGAATATTAAAAAATGATTAATTGGCAAATTATCGGTCAACTACTTTCATCAGCAATTATTCTCCTAGCTGGTCCAATTGTAATTGTACTAGTAGCATTCCGAAAAGGTAATCTTTAAAAATGTAGGGAGCATAAAAACTCCCTACATTCTTACTTAATTAGGGAGAATCAAACTTTACAAAAATATAGTTAACCATTATAATAATGTTAACAAAAGGGCGGTTAGCTCAGTGGTAGAGCGTCTGCCTTACAAGCAGATGGTCACTGGTTCGAATCCAGTACCGCCCATTAAAAACAAAAACTATCGTAGATTGTTCGTATTGTTTCTTCTTTCAATTAGCAAACCTCTTAATCTTATGTTTTCCCACCCAATACCTAATAAGGTAATCAAAATGACAAATTGACTAAATAGAAGGATGGGGTCTAGACGCCAACCATGAATAACTAAGATAGAACCATAAATCAAGCCAAGACTAGTGTAGAAAACATCAATATCACGTGCTAATTCAATTTTAACAGTTCGAACAAAATATAAGCACAAAAAGGCCAAAACAACTAATAAACCTATTAAGATGTTTGGCCCGCAATTAACATTTATCATAAAGTCGAAACTTAACGTGCTAAAGGATCGTTTGTACTAACCCAAATCAGCGCCGCTGTAATAGGTACGATAACAATAAATCCACCCGCAGCTAAACTAAAAAGAAAAGAAGATAATGATGATGTCATAGATAACTAATTTTTTAAATTTATTACACGTTCGTTCAAAAACGTATAAATTATATACTCATATATAAATAGATTATAAACGCAAAAAAGAATAAAAAACAAACTTATTTAATTTTGAAAAAAAATAAACATAAAATTTTATCCCTAAAGCAAATGCGTCCATATCAAATTTTTTTTCGAATCATAACTTAGTATAAAAGAATAATTCAGTTTATATACTACTAAAAGCCGTAAATTACAAGCCTTCTCATAAAGACGCATTCACAAATATATTAAATATTTGTGAATGCGATTATCGATCAAAAAGAATTAATAATTTTATTAAGCCTCTTGCTCCTGAGCTGTTGTCTTGCGTTTACGTAATGTAGAAGAAGCAAAACGTCGACGTTGTGGGCGCTTATTATCATCACCCGCTTCATCAGACTTAATACTCTTAGCGTCTTGATCTACAGTAATAGCAACCTCGTTATTATCATCAAGGTCAACTTTTACACAAGCCCCTGGCTTAAAGGACTCTTGTAAAAATGATCCCGCTAAATTATCTTCTAAAAGATGCATAATCACACGACGTAGAGGTCTTGCACCATAAATTGGGTTAAAACCATCTTCACCTAATTTATCTTTCATTTGTTCTGAAACAAGAAGCGTAATACCTTGTTCCTTAACTCGCTTACATAATTGAGCTACCATAATATCACAGATCTTGCGAACATCAGTTTTCGTTAATTGTTGGAAAACAATAATTTCATCAAGACGGTTTAAAAATTCTGGTCGGAAATATTGCTTTAATTCTTCATTTACCGCACTAGACACACGTTCGTATACGCCATCAGCCTCATCACCACCAAAACCAAGTCCACCTTGAGAACCACCAGCAGCAGCCTGCTCGATTGATTTAGAACCAATGTTTGATGTTAGAATAAGTAGAGTATTTTTAAAATCTACCAGACGACCTTGAGCATCCGTTAAACGGCCATCTTCTAAAATTTGTAGAAGTAAGTTAAATACATCTGGGTGTGCTTTTTCTACCTCATCAAATAGTACAACCGTATAAGGCTTTCTTCTAACTTCTTCTGTAAGTAGACCACCTTCTGAGAAACCTACATAACCTGGTGGTGAACCAATTAACTTGGCAATATTATGACGCTCCATGTATTCTGACATATCAAGACGTACCATTGCATCTTCAGCACCGAAGAAATAAGATGCCAGAGCCTTTGTTAATTCGGTTTTACCTACACCAGTAGGACCCGAGAAAATGAAACTTGCAATTGGACGGTTAGGATTTTTAAGACCTACTCGCGCACGACGAATTGCTCGTGAAACAGCAGTTACTGCTGCATCTTGGCCAATAATACGGCTATGTAAAATATCCTCCATATTAATTAGCTTTTCAGTTTCACTCTTAGAAACCTTATTTACCGGAATTCCGGTCCAAGCAGCAACAATTTCAGCAATATTGTCTTCTTCCACGGTAGGATTATAGCGTGCTTCAAATTTACTTACATTTCGTTGACGTTGAATCATACTAGTGATTTGTGCACGAACTTCCATTTCTAGGTCACGACAATTTGCAGCTTCCTCAAAATCTTGTTCACGAATAGCAACATCTTTCGCTTGTAATAATTCACGTAATTCGAAATCTAAGTCTTTCGCACCCTCAGGTAATCCACAACCCGATAGACGAACACGAGCACTTGCTTCATCGATTAAATCAATTGCTTTGTCTGGTAAATAACGATCTGCAATAAATTGAGCACCAAGTTTAGCTGCTGCAACAAGTGCCTGATCACTAATACGTAACATATGGTGACGCTCATAACGGTTACGTAATCCTCGTAAAATAAGAACAGTTTCTTCAATACTTGGTTCTGGAACAGTTACAGGCTGGAAACGTCGTTCAAGCGCCTGATCTTTTTCAATATGCTTACGATATTCTTCAATCGTTGTAGCACCAATACATTGAAGCTCACCACGCGCTAAGGCAGGTTTTAAAATATTAGCCGCATCAACGGCACCTTCTGCCGCACCTGCACCAATAAGATTATGAACCTCATCGATTACTAAAATAATAGAAGCAGAGGATTGAACCTCATCCATAACACGTTTAATACGATCCTCAAATTCACCACGATACTTTGTACCGGCTAGCAGTAGACCAATATCTAGAGAAACAATTTCTTTATCTTCAAGAATATCCGGTACATCACGCTGACAAATTCTTTGCGCTAAACCTTCAGCAACAGCTGTTTTACCTACACCAGGCTCTCCAATTAGAACTGGGTTATTTTTCTTACGACGAACTAAGATTTGAATAACACGCTCAATTTCCTTCGTTCGACCTACCACTGGATCAAGCTTTCCTTCTTGTGCTTGGGTAGTAAGATTTGTTGTATATTCCTCAAGAGAATATTCGCGATCATCATCACTCGCACCAATAACAAGAGAAACCGCATTTAAATCTGAAGTATCTGCACCAATAGCCATTAATACATCAGCACGAAGCTTTTCTAAGTCAAGTTTCATGTCATCAAAGATACGCCAAGCTACACCATCGTCCTCATCTAAAAGAGCTAATAGTATATGCTCTGTACCAATATAACCATGACCTAAATCACGTGATTCCTCAATACTGTTTTCAAGTACTCGCTTTGCTCTAGGTGTGAAAGGGATTTCAACAGCAACAAAGCCAGAACCTCTTCCAATAATGCGCTCAACTTGCATACGAGCATCTTTTAACGTAAGATTTACTGATCGTAAAACTTTATAGGCAACACCAGTACCTTCACCAATTAAACCAAGAAGAATTTGCTCTGTACCAACAAAATTATGGCCAAGGCGTCTTGATTCCTCTTGTGACAACATTACCACTTTAATGGCTTTTTCCGTAAAACGCTCAAACATTGTAATTATGCCAAAGTTTAATTTTATCTTCTATTTTCAAAAACGTTTACTGAGAAAAAAATTTTAAAGGTTTACGTAAACCTTTTCTATACGTTATCCTTTTGGGAAGTACTAACTATTATTATAATATACAAAACAGAGAAGCTATGGCTGAAAAAAATATAGTTAAAATTAAGAAACAAAATCTTATTGAGAATGTAGAATCAAAATATTTGAAACTCGATCTACCTAATATCCGTATTGGAGATAATGTAAAATTAGGGATTGAAATTAAAGAGGGTCAAAAAACACGAATCCAGGCGTATGAGGGTGTTGTTATCTCACAAAAAAATGTGGGGTTAAATAAAACGATTACCGTTCGTAAAATTTTCCAAGGAATTGGTATCGAACGTTGTTTCCTTTTACATTCACCAAAAGTAAAGACGATTGAAATCAAACGTTCTGCAAAAGTAAGACGTGCAAAGTTATATTACTTAAGAAACCTTTCAGGTAAAGCTACACGTTTAAAGCAACGTTTTGACTAAAATCTAGTCTAATTGGATTAGTAAAATATATAATAAAGAAGCTCAAACTTGTATCAATCGGAAGAAAAGTGTGCTGCTATCGTTAAATTCTGACACGATGGTTTTCTTCAGACCATACAAGCTTGAGCTCTTTTTTAATGTTACTAAAGTTTTAATTATATGACAAGCCTTAAAAGATATATCTAAGAAACAGATTAGCCTGTCTATTTAGAAAGGCACGTAAAGCGCATCCGGAAAGGCACGATTTGCTTCAATAATTAAACCTGCTGTAAAAGACATCCATACTGTAAGTAATACGGGTGCAGTAGATAAATATGTTTTAAAAGCATCCATTTTTAGGGTGTTCCTTTTTTTGATTTTTATACAAAAGTCCAAAGACTCTTACCAAATATAAGATTTAATAGTAAATCTTACCGCCACCCCATTTTTCTGAGATAACTTTAGGTTGTAATAAGATGTGACCAGCAATAGCAAAAAGATCATCCTCTGAAAGCGAACGCATTTTCGGGAAGATATCTGCACTCGCAACACTAGGGTGAATCTCTGCAATAGACTCTAAACCATCAAAAGTTGTTGGGTTTTTCATATACTCTACTAAACCCGCAACACTGTTACGGTAAGGTGTAGCTAAGCTAAGAGCT
>CESA01029292.1_pt1 | contig 18598 bp, 6 predicted proteins | sample 531061 | NCBI WGS metagenome assembly CESA01 (sample SAMEA2621254, study PRJEB7988) | marine metagenome | biome: marine biome (ENVO:00000447); feature: surface water layer (ENVO:00002042); material: "saline water (ENVO:00002010), including plankton (ENVO:xxxxxxxx)" | depth 5 m
CTCCTAATGTTTGTGACATTTCGCTTTATATTCTTGGGTAATGTCTTTAAAAAAATTAATAAAATCAGGAAAGAAGAGATTTTGGTTTTTGCACTGATTTTCTCTTTGTTCATTGCTTTTATGGCAGGTTTTACCTCAATATTATTTGGTGTACTGGTTCGGATTAGAGCACCTTTATTACCGTTTATATTTCTAGTTTTGACGACAAATGTTTTTGAGAGGGTGCGCGAAAATAAAGAAGAAAAACTTATTGACAATTAAGATATGTGCGGAATAACTGGGTTTATTGATTTTAAGCGAAATACATCAATGCAGGAATTGCAGAAAATGACGGATGTATTGCATCACAGAGGTCCTGATGGTTCAGGTTATAAGCTTATTGAAAAAGGGGATTATACACTTGGCTTTGGGCATAGAAGGTTATCAATTATCGACTTAACTGAATCAGGAGCTCAACCGATGAATTTTCAAGAGTTTTGGATTTCTTTTAATGGAGAGGTATATAATTTTGATGAAATTAAGTCTGAGCTTGAATTATTGGGGCACAAATTTAAAAGCACATCGGACACTGAAGTTGTTCTTCAAGCTTATGCAAGATGGGGCAGTGCTTGCGTTGATAAGTTTATCGGGATGTTTGCTTTTGTAATCTACAATAGTAATAATGGTAAAATTTTTTGTTGCAGAGATCGTGCGGGTGTAAAACCTTTTTATTATTACTTCAAATCCGGCTTATTCTTGTTTTCCTCTGAGCTTAAGTCCTTTCACGAACACCCTAGATTTGATAAGAAACTTAATCTAGCTGCAGTTTCTGCTTTTATGCAATATGGGAATGTCCCCACACCTCATTGTATTTTTCAAAACTGTTATAAACTAAAGCCTGGTCATTTCATGGAATTTAGTATTGATCAGGAATTATCTCGAGAACAAATTCATCCTGAAAATCAAACATCGTATTGGAATGTTTACGATGGATACAATAAACCTAAATTAGATCTGTCTTTTGATGACGCAAAACAAGAAACAGAAAAGATTTTGAAAAATGCTTGTGATTATAGGATGGTTTCAGATGTGCCGGTGGGTGTTTTTTTGAGTGGGGGTTATGATAGTGCATCAGTTACAGCGCTATTGCAAAAAGATAGAACAAACCCTTTGAAGACATTTACTATTTCAGTCCCGGACATTGGTCTTGATGAAGCTCCTTTTGCGAAGGAAATAGCTGGATATTTAGGAACGGACCATACTGAAATTCGATGTAGCCATAAAGAAGCTATTGACCTAATTGAAGATCTTCCTTTTTATTATGATGAACCATTTGCAGACAGTTCTGCTATTCCGACTACGCTTGTAAGTTTGGCTGCTAGAAAGCACGTGACTGTGGCCTTGAGTGCTGATGCTGGTGATGAGGTTTTCGCTGGGTATAATAGATATGATTATATTCAAAGATATGGTGAACGGTTAAATAAAATCCCTTCATTCATGCGTAGTTCTATTGTTAAAGCAATGGAGTTGATACCTTCTAACGCTATTCCTTACTTCAGAAACACCTATAATTTTCATAATCGCTATGAGAAAATTAAAGGGGTAATGGCAGATCCAACGCAGGAGAAAATTATGATGAGTTTAAGTGAGCAATTTACTGACGCTCAAATTCGGAAGATCGCGAAGTTTGAGTATGAGAAATTATCTACGGCATATGCTTCTAAGGAACTTAAAGAGGAGTTCAGTTCTCCATTGTCTTTTATGATGGCTGTGGATTATCAAACTTATTTAGTAGATGATATACTTCAGAAAGTAGATAGGGCATCTATGACAGTTAGTCTTGAGGGTCGTGAACCTTATCTTGACCATAGGTTAATTGAATGGGCGGCACAACTTCCTAACGAATACAAATACAATAATGGAGAAAAGAAATATATACTTAAGGAGATTCTGCATAATTATATTCCCAAGGATATGATGGATCGGCCTAAAATGGGCTTTGCTATACCGGTTGCAAGTTGGCTACAGAATGATCTGAGACATTTAGTTGACCATTATATAAACGAGGAATTGATATCTAAACAGAAGCTTTTTGACTGGTCCATTGTTGGAGATATTAAAAGAAAGTTTCTTTCTGGGAAAAAAGAATACGATGTCAAAATGTGGTATTTTTTAACTTTTCAAATGTGGTATGAAAAATGGATGTCCTGAATGCGATTGTATTTTGAAAAAATAGAGCTACGGTTTTTATTTCCAGCTGGAACGAGTAGGGGAGTTCTTCATAAAAAGCCATCTTGGATTTTCAGAAGTGTCCAAAATCCGGAGATTGTGGGTGAATGTTCAGTTATTCCAGGGTTAAACAAGGATTATGAATCAGACTTTCAGTATGAGGAGAAGCTGAATTGGGTTTGTGAGACTTTTGAGGCATTATATGAAAAGCTTGGTGCTGACAATTTATTAAAATTCTTTTGCAGCGAGCTTGCTAACTATCCATCGATTTTATTTGGTATCGAGAGTTTGTTTTATCAGATAAAAATTAGTGCAGGAAATGATCCATTTGAAAGTGCATTTTCTAAAGGTGACGCCTCTATTCCGATAAATGGATTAATATGGATGGGGTCCATTGATGAAATGAAGGACCGGGTCAGACAAAAAATGCAGGATGGTTTCACTGTTCTTAAATTTAAAATTGGGGCATTGGATTTTCAGTCAGAATATGAATTACTGTCACAGGTTCGAAAAGAATTTGGATCAGCATTAGAGATTCGCGTAGATGCCAATGGAGCTTTTGAAGAGAAGAATGTAAAGGGTGTCATAGAAAAGCTGGATAGGATTGGTATTCATTCCATAGAGCAGCCTGTTAAGCCTGGTCAACGCAAACTGATGCGGGATATTTGTCAAGAAGCTTCCGTTCCAATTGCCCTTGACGAGGAGCTCATTGGAATACATTTGATAGAGGATAAAATGGAGGTTTTGGAATCAATTCGTCCGCAATACATCATACTGAAACCTAGTCTTCATGGAGGTTTAGTTGGAACCTTAGAGTGGATCTCATTGGCGAAAGAAATGGGTATAGGTTGGTGGATCACCTCTGCACTAGAATCCTCAATTGGTTTAGATGTAATTGCAAGAATGGTAGGTTTTTTAAATCCGTCGATACCTCAAGGTCTTGGTACCGGGGGACTTTTTGAAAACAATTTTGAATCTTCATTGGTTATTGAAAAAGGCACCTTAAAATACCAAAATGTCTAAGAATAAATCTGATTGGAATCAGCTTAATGCTATTGAGAAACACGTAATTGTGGACAAAGGGACTGAATATCCATTTTCAGGTGAGTACAATGACTTCAAGGGTCGTGGCACGTTTGTCTGCAGGCGCTGTGAGCATCCTTTATATTCTAGCGCGGATAAATTTGATTCGGGTTGCGGGTGGCCCAGTTTCGATGATGAGATTTTAGGCAATGTGACGAAAGTTCCCGATGCGGATGGTCGGCGTATAGAAATTGTTTGTTCGAATTGTGGGGGGCACCTTGGGCATGTTTTTAAGGGGGAAAACCTTACCCCTAAAAACACAAGACATTGTGTGAATTCACTTTCTATTTTATTCGTTCCTGATCAGCGCGAAGAGTAAGATATCACATCTTGGCAATTAGAATAGACCAAGTCGTGAAGAATGAGTTGAGAGGCGATAGCCAATTGACTATAGTTTTGAGAGCAATTTCCAAAACCTGCTGCCTTGTTCTGCCACATCGACTTTATCAGTTCTTGGCTCCCCTCCTCAGGATCGATTACTTTGAGGACAGCCGCCACATTTCCTGCTCCGGCATGATAGATGTGCAGCACTAAAAATCTAAACCATAGTTCATTTTCACTATACTGAAGTTCATGGGCTTTTAGTATTTTTTTTGCTTCAGGGATACAGCTGTTTTTAATCAGCTTTGCAGCAGCATTCGCTGACTTTTCAAAGTCCTTGCGTTCATCTGTGGTTTTATTCACCGTTAATCCGTTAGCCCTTGCAACACTTGGCATTAACTGGAATGCACCATAAGCTCCCGAGATAGATTTTTTTAGTTGACCTGGGCTTTCAATTAATAAAATTGACTGGGCATACCATGGGTCGACACACATTTCATCAAAAACAGTAATCCCTTCACGAAGGGTGGGGTATACTTCCTCGAATTTATAGAAATCACTTTTGCCCGAGGTAACGTATATGCTTTCGCCTTTTTGAATGTTGTATTTAATGCGCATTTCTTCTCTGAAATGTAGCTTTTGCGTTTTATTAAGTGCATACCATTCTTTCGAATCTATGCTTTGAAGTATTTGTCTTGTGCTCGCCACATTTACCAGGCACGAGTCGCTAGAAAGTTTCATTATTCTCTTCCAAAACAGTGCCTGAGGAAGCATATTCCATCGTTCAGAATACATTTGTTCATTCTCTAGAATTAGATTTGAATTGTCCTCATTAGCTATCCAAAGTTTCTCATGTTCCCATGAGTTGCAGTTTTGGGCTAGCATGAGTTGTGTGAGGAAAATGATGCATATAGATAGTAGGGTGAATTTCATATTTGAAATATAAGGTTTCTCACCTTTTGTTTTTTTAAAATAGTTATGTAGTTAACAACAATTAAATGTGAAAATAGTTACATTTATAGCAGCTATGTTGAGAAGAATTTTTATTGCTCCTTTAATAATATTGGTCCGTATTTATCAATGGATCATTTCTCCATTATTCCCTCCAACATGCAGACATACGCCAACTTGTTCAACTTATATGGTTGAGGCACTAAAAGAATGGGGTTTGTTTAAAGGATTATATCTTGGGATAAGTCGAGTTATATCATGTCGTCCAGGGGGAAGTCATGGCCACGATCCTGTTCCAAGAAGGCTCAAAGATCAATAGAATATCCATTATCTAAATACACATTTATATAGGAAAGCATGTCGTCGAATCCTTCCGACGCGCAAATAATCTCATCAATTTTTACATTTTTATCAGGCTGAATTTTTGTATTCGTTTGGTTCATTAATTCGAACCATTTTATTAAATGTCGAACACCCTCATTATTTGATTTAGAGAAGTCTTTAAGCTCAATTGATGAGAAAAAATGAATTTTTTCTTTTGCTCTTGAAAAAAGCACATTTAGTCTATGGTGTCCGCCATTAACATTAATGGGTCCAAAACGCATTTGGAAATCACCTTCTTTATTAAATCCGTATCCCATACTAATGAATAATAGGTCACATTCGTCACCCTGTACATTCTCCAATGAGTGTGCAAAAGCTGATTTTTCCTCAATTCTCTTATTGAGTTTGAGGCGTGTTTCATTTTCTAGGCATTCATGAATCAGTTGCAGCTGTATTTCTGAAAAAGCAACAATACCTATTTTTAATTTGTTGTCGATTTCAATTTTTATTTTTTGAGCAACTGCATTTGCTTCTTTTTCATTTTGACGCTCATGGTATACACCGTCAGCAATAAAATGATGCTCTATTGGATCTTCAATAGCTTTCGTATTTTGAAATGATTTAAGTCTGTTTTGATAAAAGTTTTCATTTGAAAATGCAATTAATCGAGGGTGTCTACTTCTGTAATGATTGGAAAGAAAAACCTTAGGTAGATGATAGAATGCATGCTCTATTAGACTCATCTCTATCACTTGTTTTTTTTTGAAATATGAACTAGGGACCATTTGTTTAGGATCACCACAAATGATACTTTTTTTCCCTCTTTGAAAGGCTCCAATAGAGTGACTTAGCAGCAGCTGACTAGATTCATCGGAGACAACAAAATCAAACATTTCCTTTTCCATCGGCAAGTGGTCTGCCAATAATGAAGGATTTCCAAGCCATATTGGCTTTAACACATCTATCCATGGTCTAGCCTCAGAAGAAAGAAGCTCACGTATTGGTTTGTGGCTTCTTTTTTTAGCAAATTCTTTCGTTAAAATTGCCTTCCCTTTTTTTAATTTTTTTCTTAAGGCTTTTTCTTCTGTAGATAATTTTCTTGGGTCTTTTCTTGTTATGGCATCCAGATTTTTAAAAGCAGAACTCCAGATATGCATAATGTTTTGACTTAGCTTCATAGATTCCGAGGCAAATTCATTCGTCACTAGGTTCGTCTCATTGAGTAGTTTCTTTTTAGAAAAGCCATACAGTTCGGGATGTTCAATTAAGATTCTTCTTCTTAGTGATTCTTTGACCGTTGACTCAAAATGAGTCAGGTCATCATTCCATAAAGGCAATAGTGACCCTGGTATTTTTTCAATAAACGACCAGTGCTCCAAAAAGAAATCTTTATTACTGATAAAGGATTTAAGAAATTTAACCGGTTGGTCTTTGTTTGAAAATCTGAAATTTCGTTTTATCGAGGACAGACAATTATAGATATTCTTATGGTTATGTGCGACACTTTCTTTTTGAAATTCATCCCAGTCATTTAAGTTCGTTGTTTTTAATAGTTTTGAAATTATTGGAAGCTCAACTTCTAAGTCTTCTATACCTATTGAATGAAATTTTTCTTTTATGTTGTTTAATTTGCTGATGACTTTTAAATAGGTTTTCCGCTTTTTAATCTGTTCAATAGGATTTAATTGAGGTGTTCGTGTGAATTTTCTCCATGTTGACCACCATGAAATCAATGATAATAAACTCTTTTTTTGAGAGAAACGTTCTTGTAAAAAGTTCAATTCATCCAATGTTGGAGGGTTTTTCCAATGCTGCTCTTGTAATTCTATAGCATTGAGTTTCCTTTTTAATTTTTGATATTCATGATAGTGCTTTAGAAAAAATTCACCTTTACGATCCAAATGGATACCGTAACTAGTGTATGGCTCTGACATAAATGAATGATATGCCAATGATTTGGCTAGGTGTTTTTTAGCGTCATGCCAATCCTTTACATTCTTTAATTCATTTAATATCGAAATTGCTTTTAGCACTTCTTTTTGTAGTGCTTCAAATCCCAAATCAACACCGGTTTTTCTCAGGTGTTTTAGAATATTTGCTTTACCATTAGGGATTGAGTTCCAAACCTTGTGCAGGGAGTTAAGGTCAGTGAATTTTATATTTTTTATTAATGCCGCTTCTTTGCGAGCTTCATGAGTCTTTTCAATAACTTCAATTAGTTTTAGCTTAGAGCAATTTTCTTTTTGTGCAACTTTAGTAATTCGACTAAATTTCTTTCGGTTTTCTTTTAAATTTTGAAAGCATGACTTATTAAATAAGAAGGTTGAGCTGTCTAATTTTTCCCAACTTTTTTTTAATTGCTCAACAAATGCTGTATTGGATTTTTTTGAAGGTATTTTAAAATATAACGGCATTAAATCCGATTCAGCTAGCTTTGCGCAAAGAATATCTATTGCGGCATGTTTTTCAGAAATAACCAGCGCGGATTTTTTATTGTTTAGAACTTGGCCTAAAAAGTTTGATAAAACTTGTGACTTTCCGGTTCCTGGTGGTCCTTGAATTAGTATTGATTGCTTATTGATTAATTCTGTAAGTTTTCTTTGAGCAGTATCTAGCTGAAATAATCCATTCTCTTTTTCTTCGAATGAAACAATGCTTTGAACCTCATTCCCATATATTTCGACCAATGCACTTGAGTAGTTATTTTCTTTTTCTAACAGGTTTTTTATTTCTCGAATAAATGCAAATCTTTTAGGGTCAAAATTTCCTATGTAAACTTTTGAATTGTCTAATTTTTTCTCACTTATTAGTTCGCTATTAATCAGCTCGTCAAAATTATTTATAGTTGTTAGCGCTTGATCATTACTAAATAAATTTTTTATAAAAGGGTTTAGCTCTAGTTCTCCTGTGCTTTCGAATAAGATGGTTTTAGAATTTGTCAAATTCGGTTCAACATTTCTCAAAAACAATGGTGTTTCGGTCATCTTTCCGTTGAGCTTGTGCTTGTATACGCCATATGCTAGGCAAAGAGGGGAGACTCCGGTTTTTCTTTCTATGGATCGTGATTCTCTTAGAATTGATTGTGCAGTTTCGTTGTTGGATAGCCCTTCTTTATCATAAAGAAGACATTTATTATCCATTACATTAACAAGCAAATCTTTTGAAGGAAAGATGGACACCTCCGACAACAAATCAACTAAATGTATTCTAATATCCTCCAAACCCTACGTATGATTTCAAAATTAACAATTCATTAGTACTAAATAAATAAAGCAACTTTTATTAATAACTCTCGTTAAGGTAACACAATTAGGTGTATTTAATTGCCTAAATTTGTTTGTAAAATACCGCACTGGTATTTTTGATTGTTTTGATTGTGTTTGCTGAAGTTAAGAGTATGTTGTTCAATTAAATTTGACCTTAAAAGACGAGTATGTTTAAATTTTCGCTCATTATATTGCTTTTTTCTCTAGGAACCGTTGGTGTTTTAGGGCAGAATTCTAATTTTTCTACGAGTATTAGTAGTCAGTGTCCAGGTAATCTATTTACACTTACTGCAGATGATAACTCTATGACCTCTTATTTGTGGACAATCACAGAACAAGGTGGGGGGTCATCCAACTATAATGTAAATCCAGTAGCATTTGTTTTGGACAATGCAGCCCTATATGATGTGACTTTGACCGTTACAAACCCTGAAGGTTCAAGTTCCACTACAGAAGTAGGTTTTTTGGAGGTTTTTGCAAACCCAGTTGTTGATTATACGGTTACCTCAGCACCATATTGTGCTCCGGCTACAGTAGAATTTACAAGTGTTTCTCTTCCTGGTTCGGGATCAATTATTAGTTATCAAGCCTTTACAGATGGTACTCCATATACCACGGCTGACTTTCAACATACCTATGGAAATTCTGGATCTTATCCTGTGAATGTATCAATAGAAAACTCAAACGGATGCGTTGCATCAGACAACCTTCCAAATATTGTTGTTTCGGATTTTCCTTCTTTAACGAGTCCTTTAAATCCAAATACAATATGTAGTGGAACGAATTTTAACTATACACCAACATCTTCAATACCGGGAAGTACATATAGTTGGGTAAGGCTTCCAAACCCAAATGTTATAGAGGCTCCATCAAGTGGAACAGGCAATATTTCGGAAATACTAACGACGGTTTCTACTGCCAATGAAACGGTTACCTATGAAGTTACAACAACATCTCCGGATGGATGTCCGTTTACCCAGAATGTTATTTTAACCATACAGGCGCTACCTATTATTACTGTAGATGACGCTGAGCTGTGCGCTGGACAAACTACAACATTGACCGCGACACCTTCTCAAACGGGTGGAACCTATTCATGGATACCTTCGGGTGCAACTCAAACAATAAGTGTTGATTCCCCTGGTACATACACTGTAAGTTATTCAATTGGCTCATGTGCTAGTGCTCCAGTGGACGCATTGGTGACAGAATTAGCTTCACCCACAATTACGGGTATTTCTTTAACTGAGAATTCAGGTTTAGTTCCAAATGATGGTGATATATGTAATGGTTCGGATATTGTAACGTTAACGGCTGCGGCATCCACGGCTACAGGAACCTTTACTTGGACCCCGGGAGGTATAGGAAATTCTATTGACGTCTCCCCAAATTCAACAACGGTTTATGTTGTAGAATATGAAGATAATGGCTGTACAAGTGACCCTTTTAGCCAAACAATTAATGTGTTTCCGGCTCCTTCAAATGTCTATAATGCAACCATAACTAATTCCTGCAGTTCTCCTGTAACAACTGAATATTCTTCAACATCTGTAGGAACAATTTCTTGGTCATTCCCAGGAGGTACGCCAGGCACAGGTTCGGGCTCCGGCCCTATTTCTGTGGACTACAGTAGTTCAGGCATTTATGATATTCAGATGACAAATGTTTCTGCTGAGGGATGTCAAACGGTCTCAGATTTTCCTGCTGCAATTGTTATTGGGAATGGTTTTCCTCCAACGTCTAGTTTTATTACGACTACGGCAATAGAACAATGCCTTGAAGGAAATGATTTTTGTTTTGATTATACGGGTAATGGTGCAGATACGGTTGAATGGGATTTTGGTGATGGTACCCCTGTGGAATTACATGATCAAAATGATGTGGTATGTCATACATTTAGTTCCCTAGGTTCATTTACTGTGACAATGGTTCCATATACTACTGTGGGTTCAGCTTTAGGTTGTTCTGGAAGTTCCTCTACTGTAAGCATAGAGGTTTTAGGTCCAGTTTCGTCATTTTCTACAAGTCCAGTTGACTGTGAAAATCAATTGAATCGTTGTTTTACGAGCACTTCACAAGGAACATCTGTTTCTGCAACTTACAATTGGGATTTCGGTGATCCGGGTGTTGCTCAAAATTATACGGTTCAGACCTCAGGCTTAAATTTCGTTCCTGCCTCAATTAATATCAACGTAGGAGATATAGTTACATTTGAAAATTCCGGGGGAAATCATAATGTCAATGGAACTACCGTAACTTTTCCTCTGAATCCTGAGAGTTTTGGTAACTCCGTTGGTGTCGGGTGGTCTTTTTCTCATGAATTCACTATTCCGGGTACATATAACTACCAATGTGATCCACATGCTGGAATGGGAATGGTCGGAGTAATTAATGTTTCGCCCTCAGGTTCAAATTCCAGTGAATGTCACACTTTCTCTGATTATTCTCCATCAAGTGTTGTTCCGTATGTTGTAACATTGATTGTTGAAGATCCGTCTACAGGTTGTCCTGCGAGTGTTTCAACGCAAAATGTTTTAGCTCTACCGAATGATGGTGCTGATTTTACGGTTTATACTGATAATTCGATGACTCAAATCGCCAATGAAGTTTGTTTGGGAGACGAATTATTTTTCGTTAATACGACTCCGCAACCACAATTCACAGGTGATTTTTCTAACATTAACGGTTATGAAACATTATGGGATTGGAATGGAGGTAATGGAGTTAGTTTTGCAATAACGAATTCTCAGCACAGAGGATCTCAAGAACCCCATTTGTTTAGTGAGAATTCTGGTTCTGCATCCGGATATACGGCTTATGTTCCTGGAGTCTATTCTATTGCGATGCGTAATAGGTCTGATAATGACGGTACATTCTGTTTTGATACAGCCTACCAGTCGATTACAGTTCATGGAATTACCGGAGGGTTTACTATTCCAGATACGGTTTGTGTTGGAGAGATTTTTAATATAATTGACAACTCTTCGGCTCCATTGACTTCGATTATTTCCAGAGACTGGGACTGGGAGAGTGATGGAACTATTGACCTTAGTGGCAATGAACAAAGTACAACACATTCTTTTTCTACTCCTGGAGAGTATACCATATCCATGACTGCAGAGGATGGCTTTGGTTGTCCAAAAACTTTTTCTCAAACAATCGTGGTAAGAGAAATTCTCGCCTCTTTCTCTGTGGATAGGACCTTTATTTGTGATGATGAGGAGATAACCATTACAGATAACAATTCAATTGCCTTTGGCACACCTACTTATGATTGGACTGCATCTAGTGCCGTATCTCCTGCAATTCCAGGAACAAGTTCAGCCTTCAATCCAGGTGCTTTCTTGTTTGACGAAATGGGCACAGGATCTATTTCTTTAACAGTTACAGATAACCTTGGTTGCACAGATGATACAACAATTCAAATCGATGTTTTTGATGTGTTTGCCGCTGCTACCGGAACACCCAATAGTTCTTCCTGCTTCAATCCTCCAACTGTAGTTACATTTTTCAATCTTTCAGGAAATAATGTTGATCCATCGAGCTACCAGTGGTATTTCGGTAATGGTGAAACATCAACAGAAGCAAACCCTTCAACAATATACTCCCTACCCGGTCAATTTGAGGTTTCCTTGGTTGTTTCCTCTCTCACAGGAGGTTGCTCTGATTCTACGCTTGTTGAGACCATTGATATCGGTGGTCCTTTCGGTTCAATTTCAGTTTCTAATGCCGAGCTAGAGGGGTGCTCATGTTATGAAGCTCAAATTGATGTTACCACAAGTGATGTGGAAGATGCTACGTTATTATTTGGAGATGGTTCTTTTCAAAACCTAACGATAAATACTACGGAGACGATAACTCATCAGTATTGTAATTCAGGAACATCTAGTCAAAATCTAACACCTATATTATTCATTTCTAGTGGTACCTGTAATGGTAACATACCTGCCGCTCAAACCATCACTATTCATCCTATACCAGACGTTATAAATCCGGGTGATTTTGAATATTGTGAAGGGGAAGCCACTAACATAATTACTTTTTCAGGTTCAGTTCCATCGACGGTCTTTGATTGGACAAATGACAATACTTCTATTGGTCTGGGAGATCCTGGAACTGGAAATATCGCTTCATTCACTGCTGCTACTCCAGGTGGACCTGATAATATTGCCAATATTCAAGTAACACCCACCGTAAATGCCACTGGATGTTCAGGATCACCGGAAACATTTTCAATTACTGTTAAAAATACTACGATTGCTGATGCTGGTGGTCCAACCGATGTTATTTGTGCAGGCACTAATGTGAGCTTAAACGGTTCATTTGGTGGTGGAGCAAGTTCAGCTCAGTGGTCCGGAGGTTTCGGTTCATTTACTGATATTGATATTTTAAATCCTGTATATACACCTTCTTTAGATGATATAAACGCCGGATCAGTAACATTAACGCTTACAACTGATGACCCAATAGGTCCTTGTCCCGCTAATTCCTCAGACATTATCGTTACGATTAATCCAGGTGTAATTGTTGATGCGGGTCCAGATGAAACCATTTGCTCAAATGATATCTTTACTACTCAAGGTACCATAGGTGGATCTGCTTCTTCGGGAGTTTGGAATACTTCTGGTGGAGGACTAATTTCAAATGTTAATGACTTAACAACAGATTATATTCCAAGCGCTTCGGATATTTTAGCCGGATCAGTTGTTCTCACCCTATCCACTGATGATCCAGGAGGACCTTGTAACCAAAGTTCGAGTTCAATGACCTTGAGTTTTAGTGATGCTGCAACATTATCAGTTCCTGCAAGTCTTGAATCTTGTATCGGAACAACAGTGTCTGTATCTGCGGTGATTGGTGGTTCTGCAACAGGCGTTACTTGGTCTAGTGCAGGAGGCGGTTCTTTTACACCAAATGTGAATGATTTAAACCCTGAATATACACCAACGAATATCGAAAATATTGCTAACCAGGCAACAGTGACTGCACAAGTGCCGGACCCTGATGGTGCTGGGCCATGTTTAAGTGTAAGTGAAAACATTGTGATAACCTTATTGGATACGGTGGAAGTAAATGCTGGTGCTGATGCTGTAATTTGCTCTGATGATGCCTTTATTACGCAAGGATCTATTGCTGGTTCAGCTAGTTCGGCAGTATGGTCAACTAATGGAACTGGTTTGTTTGATGACAATACAAATTTGAATGCAACTTACACGCCAAGTGCTGATGATTTATTGGCAGGAGTTGTTGTTCTCACGCTTACATCCGACAATCCTAGTGGCCCATGTGAATCTTCTTTTGACTCAATGGAATTATCCTTTAATACTGCAGCAATAGTTGATATAGATGGCTCCTCTACCGGTACTTGTGATAACTCGGCGGTTCCAGTGACAGCTTCTTTAGGAGGCAGTGCTTCATCGCTAACTTGGTCGGGAGGTGCAGGGACATACACACCAAATACATTCTCACCAAATATAGACTATGCACCGAGTGCAGCTGAAATTGCTGCAGGTTCTCTAATATTAACTGTGACAACCGACGATCCAGATGGATCAGGTCCCTGTGCAGCTGTAACTGACAATGTTACCATAAATATTGCTACCGATGTACTTGTAGATGCCGGTGATGATGAGGAAGCTTGTTCTGATGGGGCTATAGTTCTAAATGGTTCATTCGGCGGTGCTGCATCATCAGCACAATGGTCAGGTGGCTTAGGAACATTTTTCCCGAATAGTAATCAGCTTAACGCACAGTATACGCCTACGGCAACAGAGATTGCAAATGGTTCAGTGACTTTAACTTTGACAACTGATAATCCCGTTGGACCATGTACCGAGGCCTCAGATCAAATTACTTATACATTTACTTTTCCAGCCACTGTTTCTGCTGGATCTGATGATGTGGTTTGTTCAAATTCCGCAATCGCATTAAGTGGTTCTATCGGAGGTACTGCGAGCACAGCAACTTGGACAACAAGTGGTTCAGGAATCTTTAATAATGAACTTTCATTAGGAGCGGTTTATACTCCGAGTGCCGGGGATTTATCACTGGGATCAGTTACGCTTACGCTTACCACAGATGATCCTTTCGGCGCATGTGATGCGGAGCAGAGCACAATGAACTTGACGATAAATGAAGGTGCATTTGTTTCGGTTACCACGCCTTTAACCGAATGTATTGGTGATGAATTTGTTTTGAATGCTGTAATCGATGGTGCAGCATCCTCTTTAACTTGGTCAAATGGAACAGGCACGTTTACACCAAATGCCAATGATCTTACCCCTACTTATTTACCGTCTGCGACAGAAAATGCTACAGGATTTATGTCTCTAGATGCAACGACAGATGACCCTGATGGTGCTGGGCCTTGCCTTGCTGCTACAGAGGTTGTCATTCTTCAAATAGATGGGGAGGCCACCGTTTCTGCAGGCGCGAACGATATAGTATGCTCTAATGCTACCATTGAGTTGAATGGTTCTATAGGTGGACTTGCAACCGTAGGTACATGGACTTCAAGTGGAACAGGAACTTTCTCGAATGTAAATAATTTAACCTCGGATTATACTCCTAGTGAGGCAGATATGATCGCAGGTATAGTCCTACTTACATTGACTACAGATGATCCAGTAGGAGTTTGTCCTGTGGTAACAAGCACGATGGAGTTAACTGTGAATGAAGCAGTGACGTTAAGTGTTGTTTCTCCTGTAGTAGCATGCATTAACGAAGAAATTCCGCTCGAATCAATTATTGGAGGTTCGGCAACAAGTGTTACCTGGTCGAATGGTTCAGGAGTATTTTCACCTGATGCAAATTCGTTGGTGCCAAGTTATACCCCTTCTTTAATAGAAAATACAAATGGAGGTTTAACCTTAGATATTGAGACCAATGATCCGGATGGAGCAGGACCTTGTTTATCCGCTTCTGATCAGGTTGTTATTGAGATTAATGAATTACCCACAGTTTTTGCTGGTAACGCTATGGATGTTTGTTCAAATAATCAAGTTTCACTGAATGGAACCTTTGGCGGGGCAGCATCATCTGTCACTTGGACTTCTTCGGGAGGAGGGGTGTTTGATGACCCAACAAGTTTGGTTGCTATTTATACGCCAGACGCGAATGACTTAATAAACGGTACTGTTACCTTAACATTGACAACAGACGATCCTTTGGGCCCATGTGTTGCCGTTAGCTCAGATGTGATTGTTACCTTTATTGAACTTCCAACCGCCAATGCTGGATTAAATCAAGATATTTGTTCAGATCAGTTGGTTTCCTTATCAGGTATTGTAGGAGGTAGCGCAACTCAAGGCACTTGGTCTTCTGATGGTACAGGTGCATTTTCTCCAAATAATTTAGATTTGAATGGTCAGTATACCCCATCTGCAGCTGATATATCTGCAGGTTCAGTTTTATTGACCTTGACAACAGATGATCCTTCTGGTGTATGTGGTTTAGTATCTAGTGAAATGACAATAAATTTATTTGATTTTGCTGTTGCAGATGCAGGTGTCGATCAATCAATATGCTCGGCAGAAAATGTTTTCTTGGGAGGTTCAATCGGTGGATCTGCAGTATCCATAACTTGGAGCACTGATGGAGATGGAGTTTTCAATCCAAATGCCAATGCATTAAATGCTACGTATATTCCAGGTATTAATGATCAAAATTCAGGTTTTGTTACTTTGACTATGACAACCAATGACCCAATTGGACCATGCGAGGCAGCTATAAGTTCATTAGATGTTTCCATAAGTGGTGTAGCAGAAGTTGATGCAGGTCCTGATTTTACAGTTTGTGCTGGTGCTGATGCATCATTGAATGGTTCGGTTACAGGAGCAGTCATTACAGGTTTTTGGTCAGGGGGTTCAGGTTCTTTTTCTAATATCTCCGACTTGAATGCATCTTACACGCCCACTGCAGCAGAGTTAAGCGCAGGAAGTGTTGTACTCACCTTAACTTCAGAAAATCCTGTGGGACCATGTGGACCTGAATTTGATGATGTCACTGTTTCATTTACTTCATCTGCAATTGTCTCAGCGGGTCCTCCGCAAACTATTTGTGAAGGCGATGATGTGAATCTGGATGGAGCCATTGGTGGATCTGCAGTTACCGGATCTTGGTCTGGAGGTGCAGGAATCTTCGTCCCAAATGCGAATACACTAAATGCAGTATATATTCCTTCAGCCGCAGAAAACGCAAATGGAAGTGTTTTATTGACGTTAACAACAAATAATCCTGCTGGTCCTTGTGAAGCAGCCTCAGAAGATTTATTGATTACTATAAATCCTTCTCCAGTGCTGTCTTCATCTTCTGATATTGATATTTGTTCAGGTGCTTCCGTAAATTATCTTATTACAAGTGATGTACCTTCAAGTTTTGTTTGGAATGCTCAAATGGACGAAGCATTCTTAAACGGAGAGTCTCTTCTACCTCAAACGACATCCACAATTAATGATGTTTTAGACAATACATCTACCTCAATCGAGACTTTAACTTATTTAGTTTCAACGACAGCTTTAGGTTCAGGATGTACCAATGAAAATCAGATTGTCAATGTTAATGTTAATCCAGTTGTTACAATGGACACACCGGATTCGGAGACGCTCTGTGTTGGAGAGAACACAACAAATGTTATCTTTTCGTCTAGTTTTGGGGGTTTAACTTATGATTGGACCAATAATAATGCGCAAATAGGATTAGGCCTTTCTGGTAATTCAGATATATTAAGTTTTTCGGCAGTAAATAATACAGCTATTATTCAGACTGGAATTATTACTGCAACTCCGTCTATTAATGGTTGTGCAGGAACACCAGTTACTTTTCAAATTACAGTAAATCCATCATCGACTGTTGATGATCCAGGAGCGATTGCTGAATGTGATGGCGCTCCTACGGGTAATATTATTTTTACCGGTAGTGATCCTTCTATTATTTATAATTGGACCAATACAAATGTTACTATTGGATTGCCAGTTGCCGGAACAGGTGATATTTTGTCTTTTATTGCTACCAACTCGTCAAATGAACCTATTCAGGCTATAATAGAGGTTACACCGGAATTAAATGGTTGTAATGGATCGTCTCAGACATTTACAATTAATGTTGATCCTTCTCCTGAAATGGCTACTCCACCAGATCAAACGATTTGCGTTACCAATAATTCGGTCCCTGTCGTCTTTACTTCTAATGTAGTTGGCACCTCTTATGATTGGACAAACGATAATACCAATGTAGGTTTAGGTCCCAATGGAGTAGGTGATATACCATCTTTTACTACTATAAATAGCGGAAGCGAAATGGATACTGCCAATATTACTGTGATTCCGACATTTAATGGTTGTGAAGGAGCACCTATTGAATTTGACATTATTGTTACACCGGTATTAGAAGTAGATTTCATTGCGGATACTGTTCTGTGTGCTGGAGAGGAATTTGCAGGTGTGAATTTTACGGGAAATGCGCCAGATATATCTTACGAGTGGAGTAATAATAATATTTCAATTGGCTTACCATCAAGTGGAAATGGTAATATCTCCAGCTTCATTGTAACCAATTCAGGAACTTTAGAGCAAACCGCCACTGTTACTATCACTCCTATTTTGGTTGGATGTTCTAGTATTGATTCTGAATTCACTATTACTGTTAAACCAGTACCTACCGTATCTGTAGTTCCTTTGTCTCAAACTTTATGTCATGATGAGCCTTCAATTCCAGTTGATTTTTCTGGGAATATAACAACTGCAGTATATAATTGGTCCCATGATGATATTTCTATTGGTATAGGCAGTCCAGGATTTGCTGATATTCCGTCCTTTACTGCAATAAACACGAGTTTGGTTTCAGAAACGTCCACATTTACAGTTACGCCTGCATTTAATGGCTGTGTTGGTTCTTCAGAGAATTTTACCATTACGGTTAATCCGAAACCATCTGTTTTCCCAATCCCAAGTCAAGTATTGTGTGCAGATTTCCCTACTACTTCAATTGATTTTGATGGAGATTTTGGTGATTTGGCAACATATAGCTGGACAAATGATAATGTATTGATTGGTTTGCCTGCTTCTGGATTTGGTGATATTAGCTCATTTATTGTTCAGAACACGACTTCAGATGTTCAAACCGCCACGATTACAGTAATTCCTTCCATAAATGGTTGTGAGGGACTACCGCAAGTCTTTACAATTGACGTTAAGCCTACACCTACACTTGTCGGGCCTATTGCTAGTCAGTCCCTTTGTGTTAATACGGATTCTGAACCGGTTGTGTTTACAGGAAACTTGCCAGGCGTTACAAACTACAACTGGGTAAATGATAATGTGGCTATTGGGCTTCCTGCGTTTGGGGTTGGTGATATTCCAATATTCACTGCGGAAAACACCGGTAATACGGTTATTGTTTCGACAATTACCGTTACACCTGAACTTAATGGGTGTTTTGGATTACCT
>CESA01013136.1_pt1 | contig 18325 bp, 14 predicted proteins | sample 531061 | NCBI WGS metagenome assembly CESA01 (sample SAMEA2621254, study PRJEB7988) | marine metagenome | biome: marine biome (ENVO:00000447); feature: surface water layer (ENVO:00002042); material: "saline water (ENVO:00002010), including plankton (ENVO:xxxxxxxx)" | depth 5 m
CCGGTTAACAAATAAAATATATAAAGCTTGGAAAGACGAAACAAAACAACCTACTGATATTAACAAAGAGATAGAAGATTACACAAGGTATAATATGATAGGTTTATATCTAGGTGAATTGCTTGAGCTGTGTCATGAAACTCTAGGTAATAGTCATGATAGCCAAGACAAAGGGCCAATGAGAGTGTATTATAAGGTATCAGATAAAAATGATTCTGAAGATATAAAAGTAGGGGCTATTCAAAAAATGTCGAAAGATTTATATTATGGATTAACTATGATATTTTGGCCTATGATTATTATGTGTAGTTATATAGTTAAACAACTTCAACAAAAAGAGCCAAATGAAGATGCTGATCAAGAATCCGAGGAAACTCCCTCTCAATTAAGTAATTTACATATGGCTTTAAGGGCTCTTCGACAGAAATATTTAGTTATCAGTGAGGGTGACGGTGAAGGAGGAATACAAGAACAATATTTGAAGTATATAAAAAAATTGCCATTTCAAGCTCTTTGGATACTTGAAGGAGGCATAGGTAATGCCATTAAATTATCATCGGTTGCATTTTTGATTTTTATTGCAATTATAGCGGCTACTTTATACACTACTGGTGGCGCATTTAAATTTTTAGGTAGTTTATCTGATTACCAAAATCAAACGCAAGCAGATTTAACGGTATTAATGAAACCCTTTTTAATTTATTGCATAGGATACGGAATTATAATTTATGTAAATAGAAATTTATTTAAAAATTCTGAAGGTAAGATTACTGTATTTAGTCCTATGGAATTTTTCAAAATAAATACATTTATAATGTGGAATTTATTAGTATCCTTCTTTTTATTTTCTATACAAATGGGAAAATCGCGTGAATTCAAAGATAATTATGTTTTTGCGTTTAATCTTATTGTTTTATTGATATTTTTAATATATAACTTGAGACAAAAATAAAATCTTAGTTTATACTAATAATGAGTTTTAAGAAAATAGAAGATACACTTAATAAAATAGTAAAAAAAATAAAGGAATTTCCTGTGATAAAACAAATAAATAGTAGTAGAATATTTGCAGGATTAGTTTTATTAATTTTAAATTTATTTTCAAAGTTTATAACTATTAAACTAAGTAATAGTCAAGAAGATTTTATTAAAAATGCTTTTGGAAGACAACTACTTATTTTTTCAATTGCCTGGTTAGGAACAAGAGAAATTATAACTGCTATAGGTATTACAGCGGCTTTTGTTGTTTTGGCAGACAATTTGTTAAATGAAACCAGTCAGTTTTACATTTTACCTAAGAGTATAAGTAAATTAAAGAAAGCTGTAGATACTAATAATGATGGAATAATAACCGACAAAGAAATAGAAACTGCAATAAGTGTACTTAACAAAGCAAAAAAACAACAAGACATATTAAAAAGTAAAAATTAATTAATTATTTATAATATTTTATTATATAAAATTATTATAAGTTTATGGCTCGTGTAATTACAATTAAATATTTTTTTAATATAGTTAATTTTCCATATGTAGATTTACCAGGCACACGCGCATCAAATGGACCAGTTTTATATGACGTATTTCAAAGTAGTGATAATATATCTCAAGAGGATCGCACCACGTCAAGTTTAAAATTATTAATATCAGATACGGTTCCGATGAAAAGAAGTGATTTTCCCAGTAATCGTGATGCATTTTTAAAATCTCTAGTTAATTATGATGATTTTTTTAAAATTCTTGTTAAAAAGGAAAAAATAATTAGAAGAAGATTTCCAGATTTACCCTATCCTAATTTAGAAGAAAGAATAGAAATTGTTTTATTAAATATTAAAATGTATATCCAATCATTATTTAAAGAGCTTTCTCTTCTTAAACTTCCAGATGATAGCAGACAAAGAGCAGTTGTAAGTAAATCACAATATTATACCATTGTTAATGATTGGAATTTTCTTTTAGAACCTTATCAAGATATACCCGAATTTGAATTTTTAAAGGAATTAAGAGAAAAATATGACCTAGATAGTGATATACGTGGAAAAAAAGAAGCAGAAAAACAAAGATTAAAAAGACCAGTTTTTGTTTATTTAAAAGCTAATGGAGTTAAAGTATATTTAGATTATGGAAGTTATGTTAAAAATCAAAGTGAAAAATATTTTGTAGATTTTAAAAGACTCTTTAATTCAGCATATAAAGGAGAAACTTCTAGCACTAGCTCTTTAAAAGATTCTCCTATTAAAGAGTCATTTAAAGAAGACTTAGAAAGATTGTTAACTTTTAATAATATAACTATTACAGATGAAGTTTCAAATGATATAAGTGATATAGAAGATTATTTGAAAGATCATGAAGTATCATTACAGGTAAGGATGAAAGAACTTCGAAATTCAAAAAGAGTATATAAGCAAGGCGAAATAGTTGATATAGAATTTGATGCTGAAATGGCAAGACATTTTTATGATGCAACTAATACGGGACAAGAAGGAGGCTCTTTTACTGGAGGAGCAGTACCAGAGGTGCCACCAGGGTCATCAAGGTTATCAAGGTTAACCTCAGACGGTCTTGCAACATCTGCAAAGGAGATTCAGGAACGAGAACATCGGCAAGGTTTGAAACGATTAAGTTCAGATGCAATGTCTACACCTCCACCTGCACCTGCATATACACCTATATCAGGATTTATGAGAAGTTCATCATCCGCTTCGTCTGCTGCAGGTGAACAACTTGAAAATGTACCATACGAAGAATTAATATATCAACGTTATCCTGCAATAATTTTAGATGGAAACTGGCAAACTGGATATAAAGTTAAATATTTAGACGATGAAGTAATGAACGGTGATAGAGCCGACGAGGTAGCAGGTCTTGATGAGAGAGGAAAGGATATACTTCTTCTTAAGGTAAAAGCAGGGTCAGTATTCCCTAGAGTTGAACCAGATGATCCAAGTATTAAGATTAATTTCGAATTTTTAAAAAAAGGATTATTTGAGTCCTCAAGAATATTTCAAAGAAGTAGAGGAAATGATAATATGGACATTTATGATGCGTGGATGCCTTCAATGGTTCCAATCTGGTATGATAGAAATGGAAATCATGACGAAAAATATATAGTTTTAAAAGCAATATTTCAAAAATATAATTTATATGAATATTTATCTAAATTTGACTGGAATAGATATAGTAGCAGACTAAATAGAGAACTTAGAAGAAATGAACGTATTTCTAACGATAGAAAACTATTTGTATATAAATTAAATAAAGAACTCACTGATAATAGAGATGATGACCGTACATCTAATTATCTAGACTTATATAGAAATATATTTCAACCTGGTGATTTAGATGAAATAGGATTAAGTGACAATGAAATTTTAGAAAAAATAGCTAAAACAAAAATGCGAGCACCTTTACTTTCAACTTTTAAACAATTATTAACTCCTCCATATACAGAGGATACTAAAGCACTTGTACAAAATATTTTTTTTGATATATTTGAGTTAGATGGTGAAATAATTTTAAGAGATGAAAAAACACCAGAAAGATATAAGAAAGCTAAACTTATAGACGCGATAGAGGGTTATGGAGTAGAATATACAGGAAAAGAATATAATATGTTTTCTTTTCCTAATTTTGAAAACTTAGTTAGATTCAGTATTAAAAATTCAAATATGGATGATGATAAATATAAAATGAGAGAATTTTTTGAAAAATTTAAAAATCAACCTAATATTGACGAACGTATATATGAAAAATATTTTCGTGTACCTGATGCAAAAAAAAATATGGAAAGTTATGAAATAACTTTAAAAGATTTACTTACAATTAAATTAGATTCTAGAAGTCCAAAAGTACTAAAAACAAAGATAAATGCTCATAAATGTACCACAAAAAAAGTATATAAGTTGCAAAATGCTTTTAAGAAAACTTATAAAGCGTATAAAGATAGATTTAATGCAATAACTAGCGCGGTTGGAAAAATAGCTTCTCCTCCTACCGCCGCGGACGAGAGTGAAAGTCAGCCATCGGGTGGTGGTGGCAATAAATATACGCGAAAAAAAAAATATAGAAGAAAACATACAAAAAAAAAATACTAAATATTAAATATTAAAATTAATTAATAGTTAATATTTACAAGTTAGAACCTTTTACCTTATCTTCTAAAACTGGTTTATAAGAAGGATTAGAAAAATTCATATTACTGACTAAAGGTGTCATTTTTGACACGGCATCTAATTCTATTGATGCTTCTGGTTTATCTACATTCATTTGTTTCATTACTTTTTGTTTTTCACCTTCACTTGAAACCGAAGGCGATAGACTTACATGTGAAAGGACCGAACGATTCTTACGGATTATTTGAAATGCTGCAAATAGCCCTACAACTCCTAAAACAGGATTAAAATAAACAAGAAGCATTACAGCTATTAATACTATAACTACCTGACCTATCAAATGATTTATAAATGGTGCCATAAAATCAGGTGTAGGAACGTCGAACAATATATATATTACTAATAAGGCAGTTAGTACTAATTGATTTTGATTTTGCTTTTTTAATAAATCTTTAAAATTTATCATTTATTATAAATTATATACATATTTTTTTTATAACAATAAATTGAAATAATATAAGCCCATTTAAAGATGTTATTATAATATGAGCAATGATATTAAAACGTATTTAGGTAAAAGAGGGTACTGTATTTTTAAAGAAAATTTAACTATAAAAGAATTGGAAGATCTTAGAAATAATTTAATGATGGCTCCTTATATCCCTAAATCACCTGCAAATCCTGAAAAATTTCCAGTTTATAGAGAATCTATTAAAAAAATGTACATACCAAGATTTTATGGTATATCAGTGTATGGTTTGCCTGATGAAACGAGATTAGAAGAGCCAGATAAGTCAAATATGAAATTTATGGGAGAGCTTAGACCATACCAAAACAATATTGTATCAACGTATCATAAAGGCCTGGAAAAAGGCGGAGGCCTATTAGAAGTTCCATGTGGAAGAGGAAAAACCGTTTGTGCATTAAAAATAGCTGCAGATATAGGATTAAAAACAATTGTTATTGTCCATAAAGGATTTTTATTAAATCAGTGGATTGAAAGAATACAACAATTTATACCAAATGCAAAAGTTGGAAAAATACAGGGAAAAGTTATTGATGTAGAGGGAAAAGATATTGTAATTGGTATGCTACAATCACTATCTATGAAGGAATATCCAGAAGAATTATTTTCGTCCTTTGGTTTAACCATTGTTGATGAAGTACATCATATAGCAGCAGAAGTATTTGTGCGTTCATTATTTAAAATAGTTACTAAATATGTTCTTGGATTGTCTGCGACAATGAATAGAAAAGATGGACTAACAAAAGTCTTTAAAATGTTTCTTGGAGAGATTTTATATAAAGAAAAAAGAGAAGGTAATGACAATGTTTTAGTTAAAGCAATTACCTATAAATCAACCGATGATGAGTTTAATGAAGTTAAATATGATTACAGAGGAAACCCTGTTTATAGTACTATGATTTCTAAATTATGTACTTATAATCCTAGAAGCGAGTTTATTATAAAAGTTATTACCGATATTTATAATGAAAATACAGAACAACAAATTATGATTCTTGCTCACAATAAAAACTTGTTAAAGTATTTGCATGATGCTATTGATAGTAGAAATATTGCTCCTGTTGGATATTATATAGGAGGTATGAAAGAAACTGAACTTAAAAAATCTGAACTTAAAAAAATTATTATAGGTACATATGCAATGGCATCAGAAGCATTAGATATTAAAACACTAACCACTCTTGTTATGGCTACCCCTAAAACAGATATTACACAAGCAGTAGGTAGAATTTTGCGCACAAAAGACCATACTCCTTTAGTAATTGATATTATAGATCAACATGATGTTTTTATAAATCAATGGAAAAAAAGAAAATCATATTATAAAAAAGAAAATTATAAAATAATTAGTTGTAATAGTAATGAATATAATAACATAGATTATGAAGTAGAATATGACCCAGAAAGTAAACAACAAAAAAAAAAAGTTAGAAAATGTTTAATTAAATTGGCGTAGTTATTTAGATTTATTACCCTTATGTCTTTTAGTTTTATTACCTTTATTACTTTTACGTTTTTTTAACGAATATACTAATTTCGACGAAGAGCCGCCTGATCCAAAACGGCTCTCTCTCGGTACTGCTTTACTGGCAATTATAGTATGTAGCTCATCAATTTGTTGATTTTGTGTCAATATATTTGCTGAAAATCCCTTAATCATCGTGTCAGGACTATTATTTTTTAATTCAGTTAAAAACTCTCTTAGTACATGTTGTTGCGGTGTATCAATATTATCCTTATGTAAAAAACCATCCTTCTTCTTTTTAGGACTATCTAATTCTCTATCACCGAATACTCTATCCTCGAAATAATTAAGCATACCCCTAATGTGCGGTATTATACTAGATATCATTTGTTGTACAGTTCTTACAATGTTATCATTGGGTCCGAGTGGTAGGGTCGGGCTAAAAAGAACATTTTCTTTAATATTAGTCCAGAGATAAACACTTCCTATTGGTTTTTCATTGAAACTGCTGTGAAGTTTTTTTACATATCTACTCTTTATGCTCGGTTTTGGAAGTGTAGAAGATTTAATAGTTAATGAAGAGGTCTGTGGCGCATCACTTGATATCATATGGTTAAAATATGTTGCTACATTTTCTCGCATAATTTCCGGTATCCCTTTCTTTGGTATCGATACTACAAACTTTAGTGCTTCATCCCTATATGTTGCTTGTTCTGTTGGCGTCTTTTTTAGTTTAGATATAAGACCTTCTCCAGCAATACTTTTTAAAATATATACTACTATGTCTAATGCCACCGCTTGTTGTAGTTGTTCAATGTCATTTTTTTTATTGATTATCTGGATATTTTTTTCTAAAAAATAATTGGGTATTTCTGAAACTATATACTCTTTAATTACTTCTAGTTTTTCAGATGAAGTTGTCACACCTTCTTCATATGGGGCAGTAAGAGTTAGCTTTCCAATATGCTTAATATACTCATTATACACACGTTTTTCATTTTCAGATGGTTCCTTCGTTTTCTGTAGCTGCTTGACCTGATCTTTTAAGAGGTCTATAGTCATTTTGTTGCTAGCGTTGCTAGCAGCAGCAGCCATGCGTAGTCGTTCATACGCCTGGTTATCGTCGCTAGCAGCAGCAGCATCAGCAGCAGCAGCCTCAGGAGCTTCCCCCTCTATCGTCGCTTCAATTTCAGCGATTAATCTATCTATTTCCTCACTGCGTACAGTCTCGCTAGCAGCTAACCCTTCTTTTTCTTGTCTAGCTTCCTCTCTTACTTGGTCCATTTCTCGTTCAGCTTTCAGTCTTGCTTGTTCTGCTTTTTGCGCCTCTGCCCGAATTTCACCTAAAGCGACGTCATGTTCCATGTTTGATTTACTAATTGATTTAATAAGAGACTCATTTGATTTACTAAGAGAGTCATTTGATCCACTAAGAATCCCTATATCATGATCTTGTTGTTGAATTATTTCATTACTTTCCTTTAGTTGATTCGTTAAGCTGTCCACCAGTAGACTTTTACTATCCAAAGTCTCCTCACTTTTTGTAAGTTTTTTCTGACAGTCTGAAACTTGAGCTCTTAAAGCTGATTCCATTTGTGTTTTATCGTCGATTGCGCTTTGCAAGCGTTCTTCTACTTTTTTTATGACCCTACCACTTTCCTCAGTTTGATCAGCAAGTTTTTGAGCATTTATTTCATTAGCCTCCGATGCGCTGGCTCTTAACCCATCATTTTCTTCTTGTAACTGATCTATTTTACGGTTAATACAATCGTTTTTCATTCGAAGATTAGCAGCTTTAGCAGCGTCTCTTTCTTCTGTTATTTCCCTTTTTGAAGCGTGTAACGTTTCAATATCTTTTCTTAATGTGCGTGCTTCATTAGTAGAAGAAGTTTCGGTTTTAGTCATTTGTTCGATTTTTATTTTTAACGTTTTATTTTCCAAGCTAATAGACTTGAGTTTTTCTAAACACTCGACACGTTCTCTTTCTATACGGTTAATATCTTCATTTGTTTTTAAAAGTTCTTTTTTAAGGCGTGCAATTTCATCTTTACAATCTTTTAGGTCTTTTTCCAGTTTTGCTACCACCCCTTTAAATTCACGGTTTAATTCAAGCAGTTTGGCACCTGTTTTATTTAAATACTCTACACTAATAGAGTCTATTTGAAGCGTCTTTGCAGCGTTTTCATTTTGCAACTCTTCTATCATGGCACTCATACGTTTAACCGTATCACGGGCGCGTTCATAGTTTTCTCTATTATCACTAGACTCTTGTAAAATTTCTCCTTGATATTGAAGCAGGGTTGCAATACGGTTCTGGCCTTCATGAAAAGCAGCTTCTAGTTTACTGAATTTTTGAGCGGTACTTTCTAAATTACTTTTTTCACTAATCGCAGTCTTCAGTTCTTCTTGATTCTTCTGTTTTTCTGCTCGGAGAGCATCGATTTCGGTTTTATGTGTTTGTTTCATTTGTTGAAGATTTTCACTAAGATCACGAATAGAGTTTTCCCTTTGTTGTAAGAGATCGTCGCGTTCAGCCTTATAGTTCTCTTCCAAGTCTTTAATATCTTTTTCTTTTTCAGCATTCAATCTTTTAATTTCATTCGCCACCGCTTCCCTCCCATCTCTGGTGGCCGACGCCGCCGCCGACGCCTCCGCCGACGCAGCATCAGCCTTGTCTTTTAGTGTTCTGATTTGAGTTTCATGTCTATCTTCCAAGTTTCTAATTCGTTCATCCGCTTCTTCTACCTTTGCGTTGATTCTGCGTTGCGCCGACTCATCTGCATCTGTTGTTAGTCTACTGATTTCCCCTTGATGTATGCTTTCCAATTCTCTATATTGTTGAGCGGTCTCTTGCAGAGCCGAGTTGTGCTGTTCTTGTAGTGTATCGAGTTCGTTTTGGTGGTCATCTTGTAGACTACGGAAATGTTGTTCATACTCTTCTTCTATTTGCGATAGCCTCTCCTGTTGTTCGGTCGATGCCAGTTGTAAACTCGCTAGTTTTGCCAATTCTACTTGACGTTCTGAATGTAGTTGGGCGATTTGTTGCGCATGTCTTTCCCGTACTTCATGAAGTTGTTCTAAATTTGTATTTCTTTCCATTTCTAGTTCATGGGATTTTGAATCTAAATCATTACCTAGCTTATCAGTAATTTTGTTAAGATCCGAAATAGTTTGTTGCGCCCGTTCTAATGATTTTTTAAGTATCTCAAAGTCTTTATTGGGGATAGAATTAGAAATTTTTAAAAGTTCACTTAATTCTGTATGTATTTCAGTAGAATTTAACAAAAATTTAACCTTATCCCGTATCTGTGGTTCTACTGCGCATCTTGTTTTAAATACTTCAAGTAGTTGTCTAGCAGCATCAACTCTTTCATTTATGTCAGAAGACTTTTTGTACCTTAAATAATTCTTTAATTTTTCATTTAATTCACTTACATTACTATAATTATTTGTTTTATCTAAAAGTTGTTTTTTCATATCGGTGAGTTTTTTTTCATATTTCTGTTTTTCTATATCAAATAGTTGTGTTTTCATTCTTAATTCTTTTATTATTTCCAGTGCATCCCGAGAAAAAATTTTAAAGGTCTGTATTTTTTTTTGAAATAGACTGTTAGATAATTCAACCATAATTCCAACTTTTTTATTGTAATTGCTGGTTTTTTCATATTCCGATTCAAACTTTGAAATAGTATCAGTTATTTCTTTTTCCATACGTTGATAATGATCTTCTTTGTTAATGGATAAAGCATACATTTTAAATGGTTCGATATCAGATATTTGTGCATCCCTAATTTGTTGAAAAATAGGTTGTGTTTGACTTCCACCATTTAATTTTTGTTTGGCACCACCTTTTGTAGAGGAAGTGGTATTTATTAAATTATCTATAAGAGTTTGAAGAACGGTATCATCACCGTCTCTAGACCATCCTTTATGAATATTAGGATTTAGAATATGAAAACGAGTTTGGTCTCCTTCCTGGATAGTGAGTTGAGCCATAATCAAATTTTCAATATCATCAAAATTATCAGTTTTTATACTGCGATCAGGTTTATGTAAAGCAGGAACCTTGGAAAGGATTTTATTATTTTCGCCATTTGTGTCTGAATTTTCAAATAATAAATAATTATCTACCTTAAAACCGTCATATGGATTTTTAGTATTGTTCATTAACATTTTTATAATGTAAAGGAGAAGTGTATTAAAATTGTGTTTAACTGTTTCAGCAGGGTCTGTTTCTACATGAATCGCATCATCTTCATCATCTACTACATGAATAGGATAAATAGATTTAGAATCACCACCCCGTTTATTTTTAGAATTTAAAAGAGATATCATTTATATTTGTATATTATAGAAAAATATTAATATTTAATTATATTAATAATGTGTGAAGTTAGTAAAATGCCTATTAATATAAATTCAAAAACAATTGAAGGTAGGACGTATAATGAAAATTTATTATCTTTAGATTATCAGGATAGTATATGTAATGTAAAAAATATGTGTTCTTATTTGTTATTACCTTATGATAATACAGATAATAGGCAAGTTATATTTGATAATAAAAAATATACATTAAAAAATATAAAAATATTTAAACCATCTTTACATAAATACGATGGTATAGAAACAGAAGGAGAGATACTATTAAATCATAAGGGTGGAAAGGGTAGTTTAAAAATTTGTGTACCTTTAGTAAAGACTAGTAATAAAAATAATGAAAATAATACCCTAAAAGAAATATTTAGACATAGTATTTCTAAAGCACAATGTGATGGGGAAAGTATTACAGTACATAATATAAAACTAAATGCAAATTCTTTTGTCCCTAAATCTGAAGGATATTATTATTATAAAACAAATAATCTTATGGACGAAGAATGTAAGTGTGTAAATAATATTTGTGGCGAAGAAACAAATGTAATAGTGTATCATAAAAATGATGGATATGTAGGTATATCTGATGACAGCACAGTTGCATTAGATAAATTAATAAATAAACATAATCACACGATAAAAGAAGCTACATATAAATATAATGTAAAACAGATTAAAGAAGGTTTTGAAAAAAGAAATGAATTATACGATGCAGTATATAAAGGCGATGTGGAAGAACTTATTGATGTTATAGGGGGTAAAAAAAAAGTTAATAAAACAATAATGAGTAGGAATGTTTTAAAGTGGTTTCAAAAACATATATTTGATTATTTGTATTATTTATCGGGAGTTATCGTAGTATTAGCGTACATAATTTCTACACAGACTACCGTGAATGAGAACGATGCAAATGAAGCAGCTGCGATGTTATCGGCGAATTTCGATAAAGCAGCAGTACGTGCAGCAATGAAAAGTAAATAAGTTTAATATTTTATAAAGTAAATAAAATATTAAAGAACTGGGATATAACTAAGTGAATTATTTTCATACATAGTTACCTGGAATGCATCATTATATCCTTCTACATAGACGGAATCTCCATTATATAGATTATCACAACCATATTCATTAGTACAACTTTTTCCATTATGAGTAATAGGTAATCTAATACTATTATTTTTATCACTCATAGTGTAAAATTGCCATTTATCCCTAGATGAGAGCAAAGATTTACCCATTAAAGGGAGAATAGTTTCTGCACCATTTATTCTAGTAAGTATTCCAACTTGTCCGTAATTAGATTCTCCACCTTGCGTACGTTGATTGATTGGAACATTTAAAATGGGTTTCAAGGGAGGGTTAAAAGGATTATCTAAGCTACTATTTTGAGGTATATTAATATTAGGTGGTGAGTTTTTAATAATAATAGGTTGTGTAGTATTTTTTTGTTGTGAATATAAAAGATAACACAATGCTAAAATTAAAAATATGACAATTATAAAAGTAATATTTTCAATACAAAAAACACCGGGTGGACATTTTTTTGGCATATAATATAAGCAAATTTTTTTTATTATATTAAATTATATTTTTTTGTCTTTAAGGGATTTTAAAGTTTTTTGTATTCCTTCAAATTGTTCAGTATCAAATCCATCTAACATGCCACTGACATTTTGAAGTAGCGGTCCCATGGCTTTCATCGATTCTGCTAATTTTCCTTGACGTTTAACTAATTTTTGCGTATCTCTAGTCATAGCTTCAATTCCATCTTTACCAATGATGGAATCTAATTCTTTGTATTGTTTTTCCATTGATTTAGTTTTATCTAAAGCAGGAGCAACACCATAACCAGTGAAAGCATCAGAATCATCTTCCTCCTCTTCTTGTTCTTCTTCTTCTGCTTCTGCTTCTTCTTCTGCTTCTTCTTCTTCTGGTTCTTCGTCTTCGTCTTCGTCTTCTTCGCCCTCATGTTCCATACCTTCCTTTGTTTTTCTAGCAGTTAATCCTTCAACAATCATATATTGTGTATTTCCTAATATATTAGTAATAAGAATACCAGTAAGTAATATTACCACATGATTTTTATTAAAGAAACTAGTAACATATGAAACAAGAGTAAATAAAGCAACCGAATTAAAATCATTAAGATTAACATATCCAAATACATTCATAGCTGTTATAAAATACACTAAATATAGTAAAACTTTACTATTTAAAATCTTTTTAATTCCTGCGGGAAAGTTCATTATATATATATCACGCAATAAAATAAAATAATAAAGTATATTTATTATTTTATAAATTTTTCTTTGTTTTGCTAGAGTATTTTTTTCTTATATTAGATGTTTTTTTAGCGCGCCCTGCCTTTTTTGATTTTGATGTTTTTTTTCTGCTCCATATCCAACCACCTTTTTTATTTTTGTTATTTTTTTTAACCATTTATATATTATATATTTATTTTAATTGACTTAGTTTTTTAATAGTATCTTGAACCGTAAAAAGTTCTCTAAATATATCGTCTTTTTGTTTATCTATATGTGATAGTTGTTCTTTATCATATTTATCATATTTATCGTCTTCAAGTATTTCATCTAAATGGTTAATAATAATTACAAGAGCTTTTTCTTGAGCTATTTTTTCATTTAATTTTAATTCAAAATATTTTTTATATTGATTAAGAACATCTTTTAAATAAATATTAGTATCACATGATGAGGAAATTTGTTTATATTTATCTATACTTTTACTTTCATCATGTTGTATGAGATTTAATAATTTATGAATATCTTTGTCAGTATCTGCGATAAATATAGCCATAAGTATGATATATATATACAATATTATTAAAAAATTAATACGTACAAGTAATAAGTTTTAAAATTTAATATATAATTGATAATAACTAATAATTATTTTATTGAAGAAATATAAAAATCTATATTTATAATATTTAAGAATGTCAAAGGTGGTTTCTGAACCATTACTTACGGAAGAGCAAAATCGCTTTGTACTTTTTCCTATTACGCATCAAGATATATGGGCAATGTATAGAAAAGCAGAAGATAGTTTTTGGAGAACCGCGGAGGTAGATTTATCTAAAGATTTAACGCATTGGAATAAATTAACTTCAGATGAAAAACATTTTATATCAATGATATTAGCTTTTTTTGCAGGGTCAGATGGTATAGTAGTAGAGAATTTGGGAACAAGATTTATGAATGATATAAAGGTTAGTGAAGCACGTTCTTTTTATGGGTTTCAAATAGCGATGGAGAACATACATAGTGAGATGTATTCTATACTAATAGATACTTATATAAAAGATAAAGACGAGAAATCAAAATTATTTAATGCATTAGAGGAATTTCCTTGTATTAAAAAGAAAGGTGATTGGGCCTTAAAATGGATTAATGATAAGAGATCTTCATTTGCCATGAGATTAGTAGCCTTTGCTTGTGTAGAAGGTATATTTTTTTCAGGTGCATTTTGTAGTATTTATTGGTTAAAGAAGCGTGGTTTAATGCCAGGGTTGACATTTTCGAATGAATTAATTAGTAGAGATGAGGCACTTCATACTGAATTTGCAGTGCTATTATATAAAAAATTAATTAAGAAAGTTAGAAAAGATAAATTTTATGAGATAGTGAAAGAAGCAGTTGAAATAGAAAAAGAGTTTATAACATCTGCATTACCATGTCGTTTAATAGGAATGAATGATATAATGATGTCACAATATATAGAATTTGTCGCGGATAGACTAATAGTTCAAATGGGATATGAAGCAATATATAATGCTTCAAATCCATTTGAGTTTATGGAGATGATAAGCATAGAGGGAAAAACAAATTTTTTTGAGAAACGTGTAGGAGAATACGCATTAGCTACAAAAGATAAAGAGGAAAATATATTTGATATGGATGCTGAATTTTAGATTTTAACAAAAATATGAATATATATATATAATTTATTTGTATATATATTCAAAAATAATTTATATTTGAAAATTCATATGAAATCTACGATTTCTGCATCTTTTTTTTATATGTATTTTTTCATTTACGTAATCTTTTTTAGTTATATCAATTTCTTTTAAATTTATTTGTTTTATACTATCACCTAAGCTAAAAAAATTATCTATACGAATTGTATTATTACACATTTTATATTTCAAGTCGAATATAGTTTTTATTCCAGAATTAGTTTTTTTATTCGCATTAATAGTGATGTCGTGTTGTCTGGTTGAGCCATGATAAAAATGTAGTATGGTAGGGTCATTCATTTTAAAAAAAACACTTCTATCTATTTTTAATTTATGTTTCAATGCTCTACTTTGTAAAATATTGTCTTCATACCCCCATGTCCAAAAGTTAGGAAATCCATTAATTAATTTATAATCATGACCTGTAATAGAAAGCATTCCTCCAAGTAAATGTTTAAAACCATAGAAGTGTTTAATAATTCCTCTTTGTGTTTTATAATCTATAATATTCTTGGTATATGGTAAGCAATCAACATCATTAAATACAAAAGTAATATCTTGGTAATTATTTTTATATTTATCCATCATTGCCATAAATCCAATATTTTTAACAGCTCCTCTATTAAAAGGTCTATCATCATTTTGTTCTGAATAATATATTTCCCATGTATTTTCAGGTAGGTCTTCTAAAATGTGTTTGATATGTTTATCAAAAAAAAATTTATGTTGTTTTCTATCTCTATAAGGAACTATAAATATAATTTCGGGTATCATATACATATTGATAAATATTATTTTTCAACATACTTTGTGTATATGGATTTTGGTATTAAAATATCTTCAATTTGTTCAAGTTTTTTAAAACATTTATTTATTGTTACTTCGCTAATAGAAGTTACATTATTAACATCTTTTTTGCTTATATGCAAACTACATAAATGTGATACAAAATATATGATTCCTGCTGCGATAGAGTGAGGTGTGTTTTCTGGTATTAGATTTTTTTGTTCTATTTTTAAGGCGATGAACTGACAAAGTTTTGTAAGTTCTTTATTTATGTGTAATGGACTACAAAATCTCTCAATAAATGCATGTGGTTTAGTTTTGCAATATTTAGTTTTATCTTCATTTTCTTCGTTATTTTCTATAATATTAATTATAAATACTGCATTTTTACAACCTTTTGTAGCACTAGAAGGGTCTAAATTAAACATATTAGCTATTTCTCTGGCAGTTCTTGGATTATTATTGATTCTACAAGAAACATAAATAGAAGCGGCTATTATACCATCTCTATTTAATCCTCTAAATGTTTTTTGCTGGGATATTTTTTTGTGATATCTCATTGCATCATCAATTATTAATTTAGGGATACCGGCATTACCTGCCATTTGAGCAATTCTAGATATTTCATCGTATAAAGCTTTTTCATGATAAGGCATTGATTGCCATTCTGTATATCTTCTAATTTTTCTCATTTCATAGCTTGATTTACCATTTAGAACTATTTTACACCCGTATGATGATTCGTGTAATAAAGGATTTATTGGCATTCCACATCTAGTTGGATCACTTGATGCATTATCATCCGCCCCGTAAAATCTCCATTCAGGAGTCCGGTCTAATGTTTTTTTAATGATTCCACACGCTGTATTTGTACATATTAAAAATCCTTCGCAATTATAAGATAGAGACGAGGAACATGATTCACATTTATATAATGAATCATCTTCTGATGTTGTTTCATGCATGTCTGTTTGTGAATTATCTTTTTCAAAAATACATTTTATATTATCTGTTTCCATAATATTGTTAAATTGTTCCCATATTTTTGTATTATCTTTTTTATGTGTTTTTTTTTTAGTTTTCGGTACAATTCTAAACATTAATTATTAATCTAATTAGTTATTTTTAATTCAATTTTTTTAAATATTATATGTAATAAATTATATATGGGAATAGTTCAGTCAAAAAAAGATCTTATGACCGATAATGATTTATTAACATTATTGGATTTTATGTCAAGTAAATATTTATTATCGTCTATGTATGAAGAGATGACTAACTTAAAAGATCCTAAATATTGTAATGATTTAGTAATTATAAGTTCTGATTTATTAGATGAAAATTTTACATCTAAAGAAATAGATTATATTTATTCAAAAAAAGTAAGTAGTAAACCAGATAAATCTCTTAAAATAAGTGAAAATATAAAATATTTAAAAGAAGGAGAAGAACAAGAAGAAGAACAAGAAGAACAAGAACAAGAAGAAGAACAAGAAGAAGAAGAAATTAAAAGAGAAAAATTAATATATGGTAGTAAAAAAGATTTAAATAAGTTTTCTAAAGAAATACATTTAAAAAAAAAATACAAATGTATAGGGATAGCTAAATTTTATGTAAAAATAGCTCATATATATGCTGCGATAATGACGACAATTAATCCTATATATAAATTTAGAGATGATTCTGGCGTAGAGCAAATAATAAAAATGAGTGAATTAAAGGATACCGAATTGCCTGCAGATGTTTCTATAGAACCAGCTGGTATATGTGATAGTAGAATTAAAATGTTAGAAGAAAATTATGAATATTTAAAAACTATAAGAAAGCAGGTAAAAGAAACAGATACCGAGAAAAAAACGAATCAAGTTCCACCGCATTGTAAAGAAAGAAGGACCACGTTAGCAAATGAACCAGGTATTCCAGAGTTAGAGAGATTATATTATGATGTTTATGATTTTAAAGATGGAGTTTTTAATGATATGTCGTCCGATATGAAACAAATTTATCTTAAAGACGTAAAAAAATTTTATAAAGCTTTTACTGGAAAAGATTTATCTCCTGAAGACAATATTGATAAATTTTCTGATATAGAATTACATGATTATAGTAAAACCGATTATTGTAAAACAGATTCAGAATATTTAATTAGTGATGATTTATCTTTAATTGAGAAATATGGATTGCATATAAAAGAAACTTTAAATAAAACAAAAGAAAATCATTCTTCTTTAATAGATATATTAGATTATTTGTTTGGCTTTACTTTTGATGGCGAAGATATAATGATAAGACCTGAAATAAATTATGAAGATTTAGGAGAAATAGTTGAAAATACTACAAGAATAATTGTTAATTTATACACAGAATGTGAAAAAGATTTTAAAAAAGGGATAGACATATTTCAGGCTTTAATTGCATTTAAAGAAATAGAGTTAGCGCCATTACAGCAAGAAGCGGCATCGGAAGCAGCATATGTTAGTATGGTAAATGTATGAAAATCCTAAAATAAAAAAAAATCTATATAAGATATATAATATGGTCCAAACCCGAAGAATGGTAAAAGCTGCCAAAAAAGCGGCTAAAAAAGTCTCGAAAACTCGTGCTCGTTCGTACAGACGTCGCGCCAAATCGTCCCCTTGCCGAAGAAAGGGCCCTGCGGTATGCCGCGGAACCGTTGGTTGCAAGGTAGCTAGTGGAAGAAAAAGAAGCTTTTGCCGAAGAGCTAAAAGCACCCGACGTGTTAAGCGTGGTGGCAGCCACCATCCCCATAGAAAGCAATATGGTGGCGGTGAAGGATTTGGTTTATTCCGCAGAGCTTAAGTATTTAAATAATTAATTTTATATTTTTAATTATTTAATTTAATCATTTAATCTATTTTCTAATTTGGTTAAAAGTTCTTCATTGTAAATTAGATTACCCAAGGGTTTATAATCTTTGATAGGTTTAAAATCCTTTTTCTTATTATTTCCAACTGAGAATTTATTTGATGGTTTAAATGATACTTCTTGTTTGTTATCTTTAGAATTATCATTTTTACTTATTATTGTTCCATAAGAATCTACTTCCATTCCAGTTTTTTTTT
>CESA01035562.1_pt1 | contig 18230 bp, 25 predicted proteins | sample 531061 | NCBI WGS metagenome assembly CESA01 (sample SAMEA2621254, study PRJEB7988) | marine metagenome | biome: marine biome (ENVO:00000447); feature: surface water layer (ENVO:00002042); material: "saline water (ENVO:00002010), including plankton (ENVO:xxxxxxxx)" | depth 5 m
TCTCTCCAGCTTTACTTGATAAAAAAAAATAATTAAAAATGAAAGCGTGTTCACAACCTTTGGTATACCTTTACACCTTTGGACATTTAAAACGCCGACTTAATCCAGATATTTTTATAAATATGTATTGGAATTTCATCTAATACATCTTTTACATTATTAACTAATTCATTATATGTTAATCCCTTTTTCTTTTGTAATCGGGATTTCAATACATTAAAATATCCTTCTATTGCATTTGTATAATTTATTTTTGTATAAAATTTTATTTATTTATTTATTTATATATGTCTAAAATAACTTACGAAACAGTCATAGTTAATACAGTGGCTAAAGTTGGTTCTGCTAATTTTTTAAATTGTAAATATTCTCAATCAACAAAAATACACCATGGTCATAGTTTGTTAACACTACAAAATACACTTAATAATAAAAGTAATTGTTTAATAATTGTTGGAATTAGAAATCCAATCGACAGAAATTTATCATATTTATTCCAAACTTATAATAAAAATTCTTTTAATGACCTTCGAACCAAAAAAAATAGCTATAAAGGTGAATTATGTTATATACCAGAAGTTTATGATACAAAGTTGAAACGTTATACGACACCAGAAGTAATCATAGATTTATATTTTAAACAAAAATACCATAATACTTTTAATGAATGGTTCGAAGAATTTTTAGATATAACAAAAATTACTAATTTCGACAAAGATAATGGTGTAGATTTTTACAAGTTTCCTAATAATAATACTATTATGATTTATACAATGGAAAAACTAACAGCAAATGATAAATATATTAAAGAACAATTAGGAATTGTATCTGACATTGAAAATAAAAATAATTCTGATTATAGAAATTATTCTAAAATATATAAGCAAGTAAAAGAAAAAATTGTTTATAAAAAAGAATATTTAGATAATTTATTAAGCACAGATATTATGCATTTATTTTATAATGAGAATGATATTAATTTTTTTTATTCAAAATATAAAACATTATAAAGTCGGCGTTTTAAATGTGCAAAAGTGTAAAAGAGGTTTACAAATATTATAATGTTTGACGTAATACTAAAGGTAATTCATGAAGAGGTAATTTTTGTAAAGAATTTTGAAAATCAATAGGATTAGAAAAGGTTTTTCGATATACCATTTTTAATTTAGTATCTAAAGCATGAGGAAATAATCTTTTATCATCTAAAGTCCTATGTATCCATTTTAAACACTGACGTTCATAATTTTTAACATATGAAGGATGATATATACATATATTGTTGGGGACTAAAATATTATGTAGTTTAAAATAATTAGGGTCATTTTTATGACCATAAGAATTACAGTCATGATAGGTTAAACTAGAAGTGTCAAAGTTTTTAAATTTAAAAAACCTTCCAGAAGGTCGCCAGTTTTCATAATGGATTAAATCGTTCCAGAACAATTTATGATTAGGATTAATGGCATGTTTATCAGTAGTATTCATAATATCTTTTAATATAGGGATATGTTTTTCGTGAAAAATTTCATCACCATCACCTTGTAAATACCAGTCAGGTTTATATTTTAAGGAGAGATTTAAGATATGAATTCTATGTTCTTGTTGGTTTTTTCCATTAAAGAAATGTAATTCGATGCGGTTATCGGGGTCATGATTATGGATGATATCTTTAATAATATCAATAGTTTTATCTCTACTTCTTTTGCTATTTGTCTGTTTTAAGGTATTAATCCAGCATCCTTCTACAAGAATAATTTTATCACAAAGTTGCAATAAGCTTAGTAATGTAGGTTTTATAAAATCTTCTTCTTCATATATTTGAATACCAGCAACAATATTCATATAAGTATTATAATATAAATATTTAAAGTGTATTTAAATATTAATAATAAAAAATAATGCATATAAATAGCGTGTTAGGTATAAGAAGTATGGAGGGTTCTACAATAGAAAAGATATTATCAACAACAGATTCAATAATAAGTTATCCAGAACATTATTCGGAAATTCTTAGAGGTATAACGATAGGTTGTTTATTTTTCGAGCCATCAACGAGAACCCAATTATCATTTGAAAGCGCGATATATAAAATGGGAGGAAATTGTTTAAATTATCATGATGAATATTCAAGTTCTAAAAAAGGAGAAAGTCTACAAGATACAATAAAAACGATAGAAAATTATTGTGAGGGAATGATAATTAGGCATCCGTGTAAAGAATCAGTACAAAATTGTGCGAAATATACTAATTTACCAGTAATAAACGCAGGAGATGGAGACGGAGAGCATCCATCACAGGCATTACTAGATTTATATACGATACAAAAGTATTTAACAAGCGATAGTTTTACGATAGGATTTTGTGGAGATGCAAAGCATAGTCGTACGATAAATTCGTTAATATTATTATTAGAGAAGATGAAATATAATGTAAGATATGTATTTATAACGTGTCCAAAACTTAGACCAGATATAGATAAGTTAGATATAGATAGGAATAGATATAGTTTTTATAATAGTTTGGAAGAAATAATAGGGGAAATAGATATTTTGTATATGACGCGTATTCAGAAGGAGAGACATGAGGAAGGTATGGGTGATATATATGAAATAAAATTAACGCAAGAGATACTGGATATATCAAAGGATAATATGATAGTACTTCACCCTTTACCGAGGAATAATGAAATATCTCCAGAGCTAGATAATAATAAAAAATGTAAATATTTTGAACAAGTAAAGAATGGTGTATATGTTCGTATGGCGTTATTACTTTATATTTTAGAAAATAAAAATTTAATGAATACAAAACCAACAAAATAGTGTATCTTCACAGTAGATTTTATTACCTTGAAAATAATTATTATATGGGAAACAGAAGCTACATACGTGAAATACAGCGACAGTACTAGCATGACGTTTACAAATAGCACACTTGTTAATTTTTAAATCGGTATATTTTTCTTTATTAGAGTCCCAGCGTTTAATAGATTGTTTAGGTGAAAAAACATAAGAAAAAACAAGTTTATAAATTTCATCAGGAAGTTTGTTTAATAGATTCATTTATATAAATATTAATTTATATTTATATAAAGATTAAGCTTAAAAAAAGGTACTATATATATAAATTTAAGAATCACAAAAATTGTTAGCGTTGATGGCTTTATCATCAATCCATACATCATAATGAGGTTTTCCCATATTAATAGAATGATATTTAACACCCCATGAAATTAATTGTTTAACGGTAAAATTATCCCAGTTTTTTTTAGACAAAGCACCACGAGAGGTCCAATAATGTACTTCATGTCCTTTTGAGTAAAGAGAATTAAAAGCATCTATATTTTCAAAAATAGGTTTGGCATTAGGATAGTCGCTATTAGTTTTTGTGCAAATAGTACCATCAATATCAATAATGTATCTTTTTCTTCCAGGACATAATTGTTGTTTTGGTTGATTATAAGCTACTTGTCTAAATCCGCCATTATTACGGAGAAAAGCATAAGAATATTGAAAGCAAAGTATCGAGTAGATTGAGAAGTATTTTAAAAGCATAATAATTATAATATAAGTAGTAAAGAAATATTTATATTATATTAATTATATATTACCACTAGGGTCTATAGTAGAAGTGGGTTCTACATTACCACTAAAATCTATCATAATATTTTGTAATTTACTAATATCTTTGAGATAATCATTAGAATCAGGAGATGTATCCTTTTCATCATGATGGTCATGTTTATCGGCAAGCTCTTCAAGATTGATACCAGATTCAACGTTTTTTTTAATTTTCTTACCGAAGCATGGCCAGCAACCATTATTATCAGTATCAACAGGTTCGTTAAATAAACTGGGAGTACCACTAGAAGAAAGATTATCACTAATACCAACTTCGTATAAAGATTTTTCTCTATTGTTAAGATATATTCTTTTTTCTTCAAGGTCAACCATTCTGCTTTTAATTTGGTGTGAACCAGTAGAGTAATTATATTCATTTTTCTGTATATCAATTAAATTTTTTTGAGCTTGTAAAAAAAGGGCAGTTCGTTCTTTTGGATACATAGTTCTTTCAATACTATCCAAAGCTTCTCGATAATAAACCATAACTTCGCTATGATAAGCATTTTTACTAACGTAATCTTCTTGAAAGTTAAGATTCTCAATAAGTTGTCTAATTCGTATAATAGCAAAATAACATTTTTCGGCGGCTTTGGTATTGGATTCCATTTTTTCTGGAAATTTTTTAAATTTAAGTAATGAAGAGATAATAGTTACCGCGGTAGTTAAAAAAATAGGAGCAAGTATGGCCATATCAGCAATAATATCATTTCTATCCGCCAATCCTAACTGAGCTTTAACGGTTTCAAAACAAGCGGCAATTAAAGATAGATAAATAATACATTTGTTGTATAAATCATTTTTTTTTTTTAATAATTTGTGAGATAACAGTACAGCATCTCGTTTGCTTCTTAGTTCTAAAAGCTTTATTTGCAAAGATTCATATATATTAAGTTGTGGTTCACATTCTATAATAACATTATCAGAAGAGTGATCGGTGTCTCTAGAATTAGGTGGCATATAATTTTATATAATATTATATTTTCGTTTAATTTCTTCGGTAATAACAGTACCTTTTGGTAAAGAAACATATTTGCGTCCATCTAAATCAGCGTCCCCAGTTGGATGAAGTTCATAAAGAGAATCGTGAGAAGATTTGGAATTGTCGTAGATAATACAATTTCTCCATATATTAGAGGCATTCATGGAGGCAATATCATTTTCGGTATAATTTCTAGAACTCATTTTACTTAATAATAATATTATTATTATGAAATATTTAATTTCAATTTTTAAATACTTAATATCGGCTGGCAAGTTCAGGATTTTTTTGAATCATAATTTTGAAATCAAGGGGTATAGATGGTTTAATAGGGGAAAAAGGTTCGTGAATTTCTCTAGAAGCGCGTATGGCACTTCTTCGGGCTTTTTCAAATTTGCTTTTAATTTTGTTTTCTTCAATACATTTTCTTACAAATAGCACACGTTTTGAAGTTACGCTAGATTGATTTTGGTCTGAATCTGTTTTTGGTGGAGGCGCCATAATAATAAAATATTGAAGTTGTATTTATTTAGTTTTATTAAATAAAAAAATAATTAGTAATTTAAATGAAATAAAATTAATAATTATTTAATGTTTTTTTCCAGTCTTGGGCTTCTTGAAGCGAAGAGTTCTTCCCTTTTTCTTGAAGAACTTAGGGCCCTTCTTAGTACTTCTCATAGCCTTAGCTTTGCTGGTGAAAGGATTTTTCTTGGAGCCAACTTTTCCTACCTTCTTAGGTTTTTTTCCTGGTTTGGGAGCACGTCTGCGGGACTTTCCACCTGATAGAGTCATTATAATATAGTAAAAGAAAAAAATTGAAAAATTAAATAAAATTTTATATTTAAAACATAACATGAAAATTGTATATACATTAGTAAAATTAACATTAGTTTTTAATATAGTGAAAAGTTATAATCATCCTAAAGTTATAAAAAAATACGCAGAAAAAAATTATAAATTAGTTCCATATTTTGCAAAATCATATACAAAAACACTTACATATTATCAAAGAGAAGAATTAATACAAGAAGGATATATAGGATTATTGTATGCAAGTAGAAGCTACAATGAGTCGCTAGGATTTAAATTTTCAACATATAGTAGTTATTGGATTAAAAGATATTTTGTTAATTATCTAGAAAAAATAAAAAAACACGACTATCATCCATTAAAATTAGATGTAATTAAATATTACGATTATAAAAAAGAAATAGACTTAGAAGTATTAGATGAAGTAGAAAAAGATTTAATAAAAAAAAGATATTACGAAAAAAAAAAAATAAAAGAAATAGCAGAAGAATATAATTATAGTAGAAATACAATAAGTAATAAATTAAAAGCTAGTATATATAAATTGTATAAAGTAAACAATAAAGTATAATCTAATGAAGAATTTATTAATAACATATTTTACCATAATTATGATCTATTTAGATTTATTTTTAAGATATACATGAGAAGGAACCCATAGAAAACTTTCCTGTTTTATATTTTGAGCAGATACAGAACGTGTCATAGGTCTATTTCTTTGAACGGATTTGAGAAATCCCCATTTTTTTTCGCGGCGAAACGGTATAAACAACGTCCAGCATGGTGAATTAGATTTAAGTTGTATTCTATGAAGATGATTAGATTTTACTTTTATCCAGGAACCAGGCGGATACCATGTAGTAGTTTTTTCTTGTTTAGAAGTTAGTGTAGTTTCATAATATCCTCCGCGTATAATAAAAGACCAAAAGGGCCATGGATGGTCGTGTAAATCCTCTTCATCACTTTTAATAATTTTATGAATAAATATATTTATAGGAAAATTTCGACGTTCTTTAAATAAAAGGTAATATCTAATAAGATAAGGGTCTTTTCCAGCACGGTCTAATATAATTCTTTTTTTACCAAGTTTGTCCATGGACCAGTCCCATGAAATAAATAAATATGTTCCAATACGACATAGTATAAAGTAGATAAATTTAAAAAGATTGCAAACAATAATAAGAATAGTCTGATACATAAATATAGAGTATACTTTTACAAAAGCATAAAATTCTTTATTAACATCTGAATGTTCCGCGTATTGCATTTGATAAATGTCTTTTGAAGTAACCATTGGTAATATTAGTATTAGTAATTTTTATTTTATATCAATTTTATAAATGAAAAAAATAGATAAATATATTATTTATGAAATATTATATTATTTATCAAATGATGTTTTAATAAAATTACTATCAGTAAACAAAGAAATGAATAGTTATTTAATGAATAAAAATTTTAGAAATAATATAATAAATAGAAAACATCCTATAGTGGTTAATGTATGTGATAATATTTGTCGAAGGTGTAATTTTTTTGATTTAAAAAAATATATATATTTTAATCCTTTATTAAAAACAATATACTGTAATCATGCCTTTTAGTTTAACGACGTTTTTTCCGTCTTCTTTTCCGTGTTCTTTTTCGTGGTTTTTTTCCACCTGTTTTTTTTTCACCTTTTATACAGTCTAAATGACTATTAATTTGTCCGCTCAGATTTTTAACTTTGCGTGCAAGGTCTTCAACTGTCCCATGTTTTATTGCACATGCATCTGCCGCGTCCCCTGACGACTCCACCTGTGCCGGCTTCTCTGTCGCGTCCTCTGCCGGCTCCACCTGTGCCGGCTGCTCTAGCTCGTCCTCTGGCGACTTCACCTGTGCCGGCTTCTCTGTCGCGTCCTCTGGCGACTTCACCTGTGCCGGCTGCTCTGCCGCGTCGTCTGAAGACCCCACCACTTCAGAGGCTGATTCAACGGATTTTCCAGAGGCTGGCGACAGGACTTTCGGGTCCCCTGACGGCGAATTGTTAAGTTCAGCGATTTTATCTTCGACCTTTTTAGTGTATTCCTTTATTTTTTCTGTGTGAGTTTCTATTCTATCATCATCCACCTCCTCCGTATTACTCTGTGTTTTATCATTTATTCTTTTAGAATCAAGTTCATCGAGTTGATTTTTAAACTCTTCAAGTTGGTCTTTACTTAGCGAATTAATATTATCATCAATTTCTTTCACAATTTCATCCACCTTACCTTTGAATTTTTTAATATCCATCATTTGGCCCGCACCACCGCGTAAGTTTTTTTTTGTTTTGCGTCTTTTTCTTAAACCTTTTCTTAAAGTTTTTTTATTACGTTTATTTTTATTACGTCTTGTTTTATAACGCCTTAATTTATAGGATTTTCTAGTTTTTGCCATATATATTATACAAAGTAAATAATATACAATAAATAAATAAAAACACATATAATAATAATAATAATAATGGCATTATTTTGGAATACAATAATAATGTTTTTACCATTTTATATAAAATGTAAAACATGTAAATATTATCACGGCATATGTTCAAAAGATGCAAAATGCCGACATTTTATAAATTTAACAGAGCCATTTGTTATAGAAGAACCTAATAAATTTTATTGTGAAAACGAGTTATATTTAGATATAGAAAGTTGTAGAAAAGACGAAGGATTATGTGGAATAGATGGGAAGTATTACGAAAGAAGACTAAAATAAGTAAAAATATAATATTATGAAAACAAAACGAATGGTCGGCGTATTGCATTTGATAAATGTCTTGTGAAGTAACTTATATATATTTGAATCCTTTGTTAAAAACAATATACTGTAATCATGTATTTTAATTTAACGACGTCTTTTGCGTGTTTTTTTTTCTACGCCCCCATTCAGCAGGTGCGGCAATGCCACATTTTTTTGCTTTTTGTAGTTTAAGAATCGCTTCATTAATTGAGGCTAAGATTTCGCTCGAGGATACTCTTTTTCCTTTGCAATCATCGGGTTGAGTCGTTTCTATAACACCTTCAGTGGAAGAAGATGATAAATCATCGAGTTTACTTTCGACAATTTGAGTGTATTTCTGTATTAACTTCTTTAGTTCGTCGTATTTATCATCACCAGGGTTGAGTGTTTCCCCATCAAATTCAATGGATTCTTTATCAAGCTTAACGAGATCTTGTTTTAATGTTTTAAGTTTTTCTTTACCTAAGGAACTAGGGTCGTTAAGATTTTTTTTAATAGCGTTTAGTTTTTTTTTAATGCCGTTAAAACCCATACCTCCGCGTAATTTTTTTGTTTTGCGTCTTTTTCTTAAACGCTTTCTTAAACTTCTTTTATTACGGTTAATTTTATTAAGTCTTGTTTTATAACGACTTAATTTATAGGATTTTCTACTTTTTGCCATATATATTATACAAAGTAAATAATATATAATAAATAAAAAGACTAAAATAGGTAAAAATATAATATAGGAATATTATATTATGAAAACAAAACGAAAACATAAAAATAAAAAAAAAACAAAAAAAATACATATGATAAAATCAACAACTCCCGCAAAAATAAAAAAATTTACGGATGGAATTCCAAATGGTAGGTCGGGTGGGCCACGAATAATGACTTATAAACCAGATATAAATAAAGTATTACCAACATTAGTTTCATTAAAAGCAAAGACAATATCAAATAAAGAATGTTATAATGAATTAGAAAAGAAGGCGTCAATAAGATTAACGTACGGAGAATCAACGCCACCGATAGAATATCCAACACCAAAGATAGGAATACCAGAATGTGTAAAAATAACAGATCCGAGAGCAAAAAAGATATTATTAGAAAATACAAAATCTAAAAAGTTAATACCAGCATCAAAAATAACAGCACCTCTGCAATATTTATCGAATTGTTGGTTTAACAGTGGATTTATGGCATTATTTATAAGTGATAAAGGTAGAGAATTTAATAGAAGTTTTAGACAGTCAATGATAGAAGGAAAAATAATAGATAAGGATGGTAGTAGAAAAGAAATTCCAGAAAAATTAAGAAATGCATTAGGTTATTTTGCAATAGCGATAGATGCATGTTTAAGAGGAGATCCAATAATGCATAAATTAAATACGAATCATTTGCTATTATCTATATATAAGTCAATACCAAAATCAAAAATGCCAGAAGAAATAAAAAGTAGTAAAATAGACGAGGCAGGTAATCCGATAACTTATTATAAAGCGTTGTACATTTATTTATATGGAAATAAAAGCGGGTCGTTTCCGATAGAATACATAGAGATATCAAATATACCAGATATACCAGTAAAGAAAGGATTCTATGAATTAACAAATATGGTAAACTATTACATGGAAAAAAAAGGAACAGCGGCACCAGATTTATTTATAATAGAGATATTTAACAATGAAGAAAAGGGGGATGACAAATCAGATCCATCAAAAACGGTAGTAAATAAACCATTAAGATTAAAGGTAAAAGAGGTAGAATATATATTAGATTCAACACTGGTAAGAGATACTACAAATTCTCATTTATGCGCAACATTAACTTATGGAGGAAAAGAATATGGATTTGACGGAGAAAGTTTACATAGAATGGATCCATTCAAGTGGAAAAAGTATTTAAATAAAGATAAAAGGTGGTCATTTAAAGGTTCTGTATGGAAGAGTAATGGATTAGCAGGAAAGAAAGGTAGTCCATTACATTGGAATTATAAAGATGGGTACCAAGTGTTGTATTATTATAGAATAAAATAAAATAAAAGTAATTAATATAAGATATGAAAGAGAAAATAATAAAATTTAAAAAAGGACCATTTCCAAAAAAATATACAGCACATGTAAAAGATAAGAAAACAAAAAAAGTGCGTAAGATACATTTTGGAGATGTAAGATATCAACAATATAAAGATAGAACACCATTAAAGCTTTACGCAAATAAAAATCATGGAACTAGAAAAAGAATGGAAAATTATTTCAATAGACACTCAGGAGAAAAGAATCGTAAAAAAGCAATAAAAAAAGAAAAGAAAAAAAGCAAAGGATATTATAATGCAAAAATATTAAGTCATGAATATTTGTGGTAAAAAATAAATGATACTAATCTTCTTTTTCTTCTTTTTCTTCTTTTTCTTTATGTCCGCAACCATTATCTTTTAAAAGTAATGCAACCTCTTCTACTAAATCACTAGTAGAAGTAATATAATAATCGGGAATAAATGCGTGCATAAAAGCTTTTGCGGAGCCCTTTCCAAGTACATAAGAAAAATACAAAGAAAGTTTAAAATGTTTGAAATAACTCATACAAACCTCTTTTGGATGCTTAAAATAAGATTCCATTATATGTAATTATAAATATAAATATTTTTTTAATATTATTTATAATAATATTAAAAAGTAAATAATAACAGTTATAAATGAAGTTAGTAAGGATTATATTATTATTAAATATAATAAACATGATTAATTCAAATAAAGAATTAAAAAAATATCCAACAAAAAGATGGATAAAAATTTGTCAGTCAAGCAATATTACTTATTGGTATAGAAATAAATCATTTGAATTAAGTGAGTATCTAAAAAACAATTTGGATGCTTTATACATGTAGAAAATTGATATGAAATTAATTTTATAAATGTAAATAAAATATGTGTGATGTTAGTTCTATAATATGTTTAAATAAAGAATTAAATAAGTCAAGTTTTTTTGGATACTCAGATATGTTGATGATGGTATATGAATATTTAAATATAAAAGAGAAAGTAAACCTAATAAAATGTATTTACTTAATAAAAAATTCATTAAGTGAATACCACGTTAAATATATAAAAAATGTAAATAATATATTGAATATTTTAATATACAGTAGTTTAAATATATATTCTACTAGTATACCTAGTAGAATATATATAGATTCATTATCATTTGCTAATTATAATAATATATTAGAGATAGTGTACCCTACGAATTTAAAAATCTTAAAAATGGAAGAAATACCCGTAGAATACAAGAATTTTGTAAAAATAGTGTATGAATTATCAATAAAACAAAAAGAAGCATCTAAATTAGTATTAATTCATCCTGACAATATGATAAATGAATTAGCGGATTCACGTAAAAGAAAAGCAAAAGCAGCAGCATTAATGTATACATATAAAGTTTCAGTCCTCCCACAACATATGACACTTTGTTTTATAAATGACGAAAATTATAGAAATGTAGAAAGAAAATATTTTGTATCAGAAAGATTTTATTTATTTGAACCAGATCCTCAGTACGATTATAATATAGAAGATTTAAATTTATTAACATTTAATGAAGCAATAAAAGAATTACTACAATAATTTAAGTATATATTTGATTTAATTGTTTGGATACTAATACAAAGGTGGTGCATTTAGACATATGTTTAATACATTTTGCGCCGATATAAGTACATGTGCTTCTAACCCCGCCAAGATAGTCAAGAATAGTATTATTGAGAGGTCCTTTGTAAGGAACTTGAACGACTTTGCCTTCACTGGAACGATAATCATTTTTTTTACCATAGAACTCGATCATAGCATGTTCGGAACTCATTCCATAAAAGATTTTATATTTTTTTTCAATACCCAGTTGGTCGGTTTTAACGATTAACTCGCCAGGATTTTCATCGTGGCCAGCGAACGCGCCACCCATCATAACAAAATCGGCGCCTCCGCAAAAGGCTTTTGACATATCTCCTGGGCAGGTAATACCTCCATCACTAACGATAAATTTTCCTACGCCATGTGCAGCATCAGCACATTCAAGTACGCAACTAAGTTGAGGCATACCGACACCAGTTTTTTTTCTTGTTGTACAAACACTTCCAGGACCGATTCCAACTTTAACGATATCGACACCAGCTTCCATCATGAGAGTTTCAACCATTTCTCTTGTAGCAACATTACCAGCAACAATAATATGATGAGGAAAAGTAGTACGTACTTTTTTACAAAATTCAAGAAATTTGCTTATATATCCATTAGCAATATCAATACATATCCACTTACAATCAACAGTATTAGTAATATTACAAAGATTATCAAAATCAGTACTACTGATTCCAGTAGAAATCATAAAATATTCCGGGTCCATTTCACCATGTTTATCAACAAATTGTTTAAAGTCGTTGGGTTTGTAAAATTTATGCAAAGCGGTTAACATTTTATGTTTACTAAGTTGTTGATATATTTCAAATGTGCCAGTAGTAGACATATTAGCGGCAATAACAGGAACACCTGTCCACATGGCACCATTTTTAAAACGAAAAGTTCTTGTTAAATCAACCTCATTTCTGCTATTAAGTTCACTTCTTTTTGGACGAATAAGAACCTGATCGAAATCTAATTTAGGTTCAAAGTCTATCTTTGGCATATAATAATAATTAGTAGTGTTAAATCTTTAAGTATTAGAAAAGATTAAATTTCTATAGGAGATGCAATAATACTTTGGTCTTGTGATATATAATGAATATTAGAAGGAGAAATAGGGACAGCGGTGATAGTTTCAGTAGAATACATTTCATCTGGATATACTTGATGAATATAAATATTATCGGGAATAGTTTCGACGACTTCTGCGGGTACGGCGGTGTGGTCTATATGGAGATTATCTACAATATCGGCATTTACAAATATATCTTGATTGTTTTCTATCATTAGAGTTCTGTGTCTTTCTATATCTATGAAATAACAGCAGCATGAAATTGCCAAAATAAAAATAAGAATATTAATAATAACAAAATATTTTTCGCTACTAAAAATGATAAAAAAAATAACATATAATGCAATAAAAGCCAAGCAATTGCATGGTGAATGATTATTGTGTTCGGGTCTTCTTTGTAAATTTCTTTGCCGAAATCTTCTGTGTGCGGTAGAGCGATTTACAAAATGGGGCATATATTTATTAAATCAGAATATAATTTTTACATGTTTATAAACTTATATTTTAAAATGATGGGATATTTTAAGAGGATTATATCGGTTAGGAACATCACCAAGAATACTATAAGTATGAACAAAATCCATAATTTTGTCCCTAGTTAATAGGGTGGTCTTGTTTTTCCATAAAATTTGTAAAATATTATGTTTAAAACCTTGGTCTATAATATCAAAATAGCCACGTTTAAAAGCCGCGATAGGATGGCCATGATTTACGAGATATTTAAGGTCAGAATTAAAGACATTTTTTTCTGTAGTGTACCAAGAAGATTCAAAATAGCCGTATCTTTGATAGATAGTTAAAACATAGTAGTTAATTTCCGTAGTGCTGCATTCGCGAATCATTCCTTTAAAGGAGCTTTTTTTGGAACATTTAAGAACAAAAGCGATAAATGATTTTTCTTGATATCTTCCAATCATAATAGGGTATTTCATATGTTTCAATTGAATATTTTTGGTGAATTCAATGAAAAAAGTATATTGATGCCATTTAAATTGTTCGTTATCAAAAATAGGATAAAATAGCATATCATGGATTCCGCCTGCAAGTTCTATGATAGGCTCTGGAAAATAATTGCGAATAAAGGCAGACTTATTTATAAATTTTTTTTTAATAAAATCTTTTGAGAAATCTTTATTAAAATAGGAGCAAGAAAGTGAAAGATTATAAAGGTCAAGTAATTCGTCTACAAATAAAAAAATAATATTAAGGCAAACATCAGGAAGGTCCATAATAATAATATTATTTATTATTTAATAAGTTTAAAAAATTGAAATAGAGAAGATTAACTATTAACAATGTAAAAAGGCAAAATGAGACGTTCAAGCAAAAGAGCAAAAGTAGCCAATATTCCTTTGTTGTCACACTTTCAAGTGATTGCAGACCGTTCGGGTTCAATGAAAGATATGGGAGAGATTCCAGTAGAAAAACTGAAAAAGCTTATAGAGGAGCAAAAGGAAATTTCAAATAAAACGGGAGGTATTATAGAAATGAGTATAACAACATTTGATTCTCAAATAGAGAATTGGTATGAAAATGTCAATGTAAAGGACCTAGAGATATCGGAAACAAAATGGGATGAGATGATGAGACCGCGTGGTTCAACTAGATTGATTGATGCGATAATAGAAAGGGTGTTAGTGCAAAAAAAGTATATAAAGAATTTTGAAAGTGAATTATCAAAAGAGGTGAAAGGGTTGAATCCAGAAATAAAAGCATCAGTAATTGTTTTGACAGATGGTAAAGATAATAGTTCGGATAGGTCACCGAGGGAATTGAAAAAGGTTATGGAAAAGGTTCAGGGCGAAGGAACGATTGCGTTATTTTTGGCAGCGAATCAGGATGCGATAATGGAAGGGAAAAATTTTGGATTTTCAGGAGATAAGTGTATTACGTACGGTGCAGATGGAGAACGTGTCGGGAGTGCGATGGATGCGATGAGTAGGATATGTAGAGATATAAGTGATGGAGGTCCTCCTCCACCGACGGGTTATGGGTTTAACTCGCTAGAGAGGACGAGTTCAGCGCCTTTGAGTCCACCAGATTTAGATTGGCGGGAGGGTCTTCCCCCTCCTCCTCCTGCAAGAAGCGGGTTGGTACGTCATGGGGCAGACTCTTATAATGTAGACGAGTTTCCTCCATCAATGTATGCAAATCCTCATTTTAATAGAGAGAATAATAGGATATTACGACCACCTAGTCCTTTAGATTCACCACCATCTTGCAAAACACCAAAATCTAGTCATGTATCACCAATTAATAATAATAATAATAGACTACCTAGTTATGATTTTAAAGAAGAGCAAGCGATACAAGCACTTTTATCATTAAAAAGGTCATAATATTATATTTAGTAAAATTATATGGATGAAATAGTGATTGAAAACAAAACATATGATATGACAAACTTTACAAAGATTCATCCTGGAGGGGAAAAGATGATAAGTATATTTTTTGGTAGTGATGCAACAAATGCATTTCAAAGTTATCATGGACGTAATTTTCCTCATGAGAAAATGGAAATGTATTTAAAAAAAGAATTATTAAACGATGATAAAAAACTTTATATGGATTCAGATTACATAAAATTACATCAGCACGTGAAAGAATACTTGAAAAAATATTTAAGAACAGACGGTTATGCTCCTATAGAACAATGGATAAAAATTTTTTTTTTAATAATAGCAACTTTATATGTAGAATGGTCGTCAATATACGATAGAAATCGTAGTTTTACGTGTGCAATAGTAATGGGTATATTATATGCATGGATAGGATTAAACATACAACATGATGCAAATCACGGTGCTTATAGTAGAAATAGTAAAATAAATGAATATTTGGGATATAGTCAAAATTATATAGGAGGTAGTGCATTAATGTGGATGTATGAACATATAGTAAATCATCACCAGTATACAAACAGCATTAAAAAAGATCCAGATATTCAAGGAGGTAGTGTATTAAGATTTTATAAAGAAAAAGAAAATAGCAAACCAAGATGGTATCATAGGTTTCAGGATAAATATATATTTATACTAGAAAGTTTATTTGGTTATTTAGTAGTTATTATCACACCATTTGAATTATACACAAATAAATATGGATTAAAGTATAAATTACCTAGTTCGGTAGAAAAATGGCGTCGACGGGAGCAAGTAATGAATGTTTTATTTTTGGTACGTTTTTTCTTATTACCATATTTATTATTTAATGATACGTTTAAGATATTGTTATTAAAATGGTGTGTAACAATAACAACAACTGGATTTTATCTAGCATTTTTCTTTGCGATATCACATAATTTCGATGAGGTAGAAATGTTTGAAAACGTAGAAAATTCAAATTTTGCAAGACAGCAAATAGAGTCATCGTGTAATGTGGGTGGTAAGATATTAGGTTATTTTAATGGTGGTTTAAATTATCAGATAGAGCACCATTTGTTTCCAAGAATAGCTCACAGCTATTATCCATATATAGCACCTATAGTGAAAGAATGGAGTGAAACAAGGCGTATAAAGTATACTCATTATTCATCAATAAAAGAGAATGTAACAGCTATGATGATAAGGTTAAATAAGTTAGGTATTGATAAAAATGAAAAAAAATGTGAAAATAAATGTTCGGTTTCATACGGTGATATGTATGAAGAAGCAAGAAACGGCTATAAACCTTTAACAAAGGAAGAACAGAAAGAAAGAATAGAAATATTTTTCAAAAAAAATTATAATATAGTAGAGACGGCAGATTTTACATCAAAGGCAAGGAAAAGTAAATGAATAAAAATTGAATCTATTTTATAATAAGATAGTTTTTATTATAAAAATAAAATGAATACTAACAAACGAAATTTTTATGATATGCTTGGTGATGATTGTGTTGATAGCAACGATAGCAAGGAAACGGAAAAGCTTGAACGGAAGGCAAAAAAGAAGCTTCGTGAAATAGAAAAATTAAAAAAAAAGAAGCACAAAACTCCAGAAGAAAATGCAAAAATAGCGGAAGAACCGTACTGGGAGGAGATTGCAAGACCAGCAGAGGAAGAAGTTCCTAGTAAGAGAGAGATAGATTTAAGGAACCGACAAGAAAAACATATAGAGAAAATAAAAAAAGAGTATGAGCGTAAATTACAAAAAGAAATAAGTATGCAAAAAAAGAAGATTATGTTATTAGAAGGGAAACTTCGTGGATACGACGAAAATAAAAGATTGTTTTATAGAACCATCTCGGAACAGGCGAAAACAATATCGGAACAGTGTAGAAAGATAGATGAATTGAGTCGCGGAATACGTCGAGATAGTTCTTCATCAATAGATATAGTAGGGATTTTGGAGGAAGAATGGGATAAAATGAGAGAAGCGGAACCTACCAGTACTCCACTAAAATTATGGAGGAAAATGATGTTAAAATATCATCCAGACAAATTATCATCAACATTGGGAACAAAGATGTCTACGGAAATTGCTAATATATTGACAAATATGAAACCAGAGTAATAAATAATAAGGTTATTGAGATGCTACGTTAGAGAGATTTTTAAAGGTATCATACAAGCATTTAAAATAACTCCTAGAATCATAATGAAGACCGTGTTTGTTAAATAATACTTTAACGTATGGGGCTACAAGGGGGCTTCGGAATTGTGGAAGAGCAGGAAAAAGATGATGTTCAATTTGAAAATTCAAGAAGCTCATCCACCAAGAACAGAATAAAGAAGGTTTGCAGTTAGTAGTATGATTAGCAGCATAGGTAATCCAATCTTGATATTTATTTTCAGAAACAATATCACGGTGAGTATGACTAACTGCAAAATTAACAAAAATATAATTTGCAGAAACAACAGTTTTAAAAATATATATTAGAATACTTTTTTTTATAGTCCATGCGTTAATATATGAGAATAAGGTCCACAGAGCAATTCTAGTGGTAATAGTAAATAGTTCATAATATTTTTTTGTTCTTAAACAGAATCTAGGATGAAGATAGAATTGCCAGAAAAAAACAACAAGAGTAGTAATAACAGGAAAGAATATGTAGGCTTGATAGGATATCCATAATTTAAGGAATGGGTTTTGTATTTTATCGGCGATAGTTTTATGGAAAGCAACTAGTGGTAGAGTATCAAGGTCAACATCGTGGTTTATTTTTTGTGGTGTAGCGTGGTGTTTATTATGTTGATTTCTCCAATAGGATGCAGACATGCCGCACCCCAATCCATAAAATACGGTTTGTATTTTTCTATCGATTTTAATATTTCCAGTAAGACTATAGTGTCCAGCTTCATGCATAAACCAACCAGAGCGGCCTTCTGCGATACCAAATATAAAACA
>CESA01014189.1_pt1 | contig 18025 bp, 10 predicted proteins | sample 531061 | NCBI WGS metagenome assembly CESA01 (sample SAMEA2621254, study PRJEB7988) | marine metagenome | biome: marine biome (ENVO:00000447); feature: surface water layer (ENVO:00002042); material: "saline water (ENVO:00002010), including plankton (ENVO:xxxxxxxx)" | depth 5 m
GCCTAAATGGTGGAAAGGATCTTTTGAAGATCAAGATGCCATAGATGCCTGGTCAGTAGATGCTGATTCTACAATAGAAGGTGATTATTTCGGTGGATATAGCTTTTTACCAAAACTATACGACCAAAATTCTGCTGGTGTCCTAGGATTCAATACAAATTTCCAGCTTGATCTTCTCAACTTTATGGTCCACGTCACACCAAAAGTGGCTATTGGACTTGGTGTGAAGGTGAGGTCAATAACCAATGTTGACAATATCGATCCTACACTTGCATATCTCGCTGAGCAAGAACTTGAGGACCAAAGTTTTTGGGATACAGAGTTAAATGAAGAGCTGATTAACGTAAACCACATGACTTGGGCTGAATATGGCTTTAACTATTCACAAATCATAAAAGAAGAAGGAGAACATTTCCTTAAAGGAGGAGTGAACTTAAAATATCTGGCAGGATATGCAGCGGCATATATGTTTAGTAACAACTTTGAATACAACTTATATAATGATGATACTACCCAATTTTTAAGCGGAGACTTTGGTTATGGTTATTCTGAAAGTATTGAGGATGCAGCAAATGAAAACCTTGACGCCGATGGCCTTTTTGGCGCTCCAAAAGCATCGGCAAATGGATTCGGGTTAGATCTAGGTGTCGTGTATGAGTGGAGACCAGACTACAAGGACTACAAATACGATATGGATGGTGAGACCAATTTGTGGGCGCGTGATCAGAACAAATATAAATTAAGGGTAGGTTTATCGCTGACTGATCTTGGTGGAATGAGTTTTAAGAAGGGAGGTCTAAGTAGAGACTTTTCTGTTCAAACCTCAAACCTATTTGATTTAAATACTTTCGATTCAGCTGACGGACTTGATGGTCTTGACGGTATTATTGATTCCTTAATTGTTGAGTCAAGTGCAGCAGGTAATTCAGAATGGACGGCAGGAGAAAGAGACACTGCATCCACATTCTTTATGCGGACACCTTCTGCCTTTAGCTTTCAAGTGGATTATCATATCTGGAAATCTTTCTACTTAAATGCAACAGGTATTTTCAATATTGTATCCAGAAACAGAGATGCAAAGGTCAAGGTTCCAAGCCAATTCTCAATCACACCAAGTTTCGACTTTGCTTGGCTAGGTGTTCATTTACCAATATCAATAAACAGCTACAGTGGATTCAAAGCTGGTTTGGCAACGCGACTAGGACCTCTAACCTTAGGTGTTACAGATTTTAGAACACTATTTGCCGCGGGCCAAGTAAGAGGTGCCGAATTTTTTGCAGGAGTGCATATTCCAATTCTTTACAGTGCGCCAAGCGACATTGACGGAGATAAAGTTTCAGACAAGGTGGATGATTGTATTACCGAACCAGGACCTTGGACCTTCAAAGGATGCCCTGATACCGATAACGATGGTATCATAGATATGAAAGATGACTGTCCGGCTGATTCAGGACTTGTTGAATTTAAAGGATGTCCAGATCGCGACGGAGATTCGATTCCGGATAAAGCAGATGATTGTCCTGATACACCTGGAATACCAGAATTTAATGGTTGCCCGGATACGGATAATGATGGCATCATGGATAAAGAAGATGATTGCCCCTTAGATTCAGGATTGGTGGCATTCAAAGGATGTCCTGATACGGATAAAGATGGTATCATGGACAAGGATGATGACTGTCCGTTAGATTCGGGAGTGGTTGAATTCAACGGCTGTCCTGATACGGATGGAGATGGAATTAGCGATCAAGACGATGCTTGTCCGCTCGTCTATGGTGAAAAAGAATTCCAAGGATGCCCGGATACGGACAAAGACGGAATCATTGATGGAATTGATGATTGTATCGAAACCCCTGGTCCAAAAGAAAACAATGGTTGTCCATGGCCAGATACGGATAAAGATGGTCTATTAGATAAAGACGATGACTGTCCGACAATCCCTGGTCCAAAAGAAAACAAAGGATGTCCATACACAGACACGGATGAAGACGGAACACTTGACAAAGACGATGAGTGTCCTAACACACCGGGTCCAGTCGAAAATAAAGGATGTCCAGTTCTTGAAGAAAAAGTTGTTGAAGTGCTGAAAACAGCATTCGATAACCTTGAGTTTAGAACGGCTAAAGACATTATCCTTTCGGAGTCTAAACCTTCATTAGAAGAACTTTCCGAGGTCCTTACAGAAAGACCTACTTGGGTTCTAGAGATTTCAGGACATACAGATGATGTAGGTAACGCTGATAAGAACATGGTTCTTTCGAAAAAGAGAGCTGAGTCTGTAAAGAGATTCTTAATTTCGAAAGGAGTTGTAGAATCGCAGCTCGTCATCAAGTTCTTTGGAGAGACCGCACCTATAGCGGATAACAAAACCGCTGAAGGGCGTCAGAAAAACAGACGTGTTGAAATGAAAATTCTTTTTGAATAAGAAAAACTGAATGGCCAAGCGCAGGTTAAGACTTGTGCTTGGTTTTCTAAAAGTCCATTTCGTAATTAATAATTACTTAACGTCCAAGTAACGATTTAAACAACCTGTGACCTTTTCTTTGTAACATATGAGCAAAGATTCTAAAAGGAGAAGCGTTTTGATCGTTGATGACGAAAAAGATATTGTGGATTTTCTTAAATACAATATCGAAAAAGAGGATTATCGCGTTTACACGGCTGAGAACGGAGAAAAAGCCGTTGAAATGACTCGAAAAGTCATGCCCTCAATGATATTAATGGATGTTATGATGCCTCAAATGGATGGCATAGAAGCATGCAGGGTTATACGTAACGACCCAATGATTCAGCAGCCAATAATAGTTTTCTTGACCTCTAGATCAGAAGATTATTCGCAAATTGCAGCTTTTGATGCTGGAGGTGATGATTATATTTCAAAGCCCATTAGACCACGGCTGTTAATAAAGCGAATAGAAGCCATTTTTAGACGTGTTAACACAACGGAAGAACCAAACATTAAATCTTTGCATGGAGACCTATCTATTGACCGTGATAAATTTATTGTCAATATCAAAGGAGATGAAATGTATATTCCGAAAAAAGAATTTGAACTACTAGAATTGTTAATGAGTAAGCCAGGAAAGGTATTCAAAAGAGACCAAATTCTTTCTATCGTATGGGGCGATGACACCATCGTTGGTGAAAGAACAATTGATGTACATATTCGAAAGTTGCGTGAAAAGCTCGGAGATGCCTATATTCGTACTATTAAAGGAGTCGGATATACATTCTCAGAAAAGTGAAATACCCCAAACCAAGTCTATTAATTCTATACGGAAGCCTGTCAACACTATTATTTGGCTTTATGTGCACATTATTTGTACACTTCTTTATTTCCGAAGTAGAGTCTTACCTTTTCTTTATCATACCCTTTTTGGGCGCTGTGTTCGTATTTGTAATATTTAATTTCTTTTTGAAGAAATTTATTCAGCATAGACTCGCAATTTTGTACCGATCTGTTCAAACCAAACAAGAGAATATTAATCTGCCTTACCTAGATGAATCATTAGATGAAATGATTGAAAATGCTGAAGAAAAGGTAGAACAATGGCGAAAATTTCAAACCAAAGAAATCTTAAAGCTAAAAGAGCAAGAGGCTTTCAGGCGGGAATTTCTTGGGAATTTAGCCCATGAACTCAAAACACCTATTTTCTCCATTCAAGGATATATACTTACGCTTTTAGAAGGCGGACTTGAAGATGATAACATAAACAAAAAATTTCTAGAAAGAGCCTCGGTTTCAACCGATAGGATTGTTGGCATATTAGATGACCTCGATAGCATTACAAAAATGGAAGATGAAAAATTCCAATTAAAGATGGAGTCTTTCGATATCGTGGGACTAGTCAAAGAAACCTTTGAGTCCTTGGAGCTGATGGCGCAAGAAAAAAACATTGTCTTTTCGCTAGAAGATCCGGGTGAGCCAACATTTGTGGTGGCTGACCGTGAAAAAATTGGTCAAGTTTTGACAAATCTAGTTCGGAATTCCATCGCATATGGTAATAAGGATGGTTCAACTACGATAACAATATTCAATATTGATGATTTGACAACAATAGAAGTTTCAGATAACGGTATTGGAATTGAGCAATCCGAGCTCTCAAGACTTTTCGAGCGATTTTATCGTGTAGAAAAAAGCCGCACTAGACATAAAGGTGGTTCTGGGCTTGGTCTTGCAATAGTGAAACATATTATTGAGTCACACAACCAAAAGATATCTGTAAAAAGCACGCCCGGAATTGGGAGTCAATTTCACTTTAGTTTAGAGAAAAATTAAAGATTTGTTTTAGAATCCGATACATGTTGTACCTTTGCCGAAAATTTTGGAAGAGATACGTTTAATTTAATATCGTTTTAAATATGAAAATACTTAAAATTCAAGCACTTAGAGGTCCTAATCTTTGGAGCATAAGAAGAACCAAATTAATTCAGATGAGATTGGATTTAGAGGAGCTCGAAGAGCGACCTACCGATAAAATTGAAGGTTTTAGAGAAAGGATTGAAGCCTTATTACCGTCGCTAATCGAACACCGATGTTCAGAAGGGTGTTACGGTGGATTTTTTCAGAGAGTAGACCGAGGTACATGGATGGGTCACGTGATTGAGCACATCGCGCTGGAGATACAAACCCTAGCTGGAATGGACGTTGGTTTTGGTCGAACAAGAGAAACTAAAACACCAGGAGTGTACAATGTCGTATTTAATTACCTCGAAGAAAAGGTTGGTGTTTATGCTGCAAAAGCCTCTGTAAGAATTGCTGAAGCCTTAATTTCAGGAGAAGATTATGACCTAAGTGAGGATATCCAAAACATGAAAGAGATCCGTGAAGATGTTCGCCTTGGACCAAGTACGGGAAGCATTGTTGAAGAGGCATTATCTAGAGGTATTCCTTTTTTAAGATTGGGAAGGAATTCTCTAATTCAGCTTGGCGCAGGTGTCAACCAAATGCGTTTTCAAGCAACCATAACTTGTAAAACAAGCAATATAGCTGTTGATATCGCATGCAATAAAGAGCAAACTAAAAAGATGCTTGACGAAGCATCTATTCCTGTTGCTAAAGGTGATATCTGTTACGATGAAGAAGATTTACAAGAAACGATTGATGATATCGGGTACCCAATTGTACTTAAACCTTTAGATGGAAACCACGGAAAGGGCGCGTCTATTAATGTCACAAATTGGGATGACGCTGTGAAAGGTCTAAAACATGCTAAAGAATATTCAAGACGTGTTATTGTAGAGAAATTTATCACAGGATTTGATTTTAGGGTACTTGTAATAAATAATGAGGTAGTCGCTGCTGCACAAAGGGTACCTGCTCATGTTATCGGAAATGGAAAGAATACAATCCAAGAACTCATTGATATTACTAACGAGGACCCTAGAAGAGGTTATGGTCATGAAAATGTACTTACCGAAATCACCATCGATAAATCGACTGAGAGACTTATTGAAAATGCAGGATATACATTAGAATCTATCCTTGAAAAAAAGGAAACTTTATACCTGAAATCAACTGCAAACTTAAGTACAGGAGGAACATCTGTAGATGTTACGGATTTGATGCATCCTGAGAATGTTTTTATTGCTGAACGAATTTCAAGAGTCATTGGTCTTGACATATGTGGAATTGACATTATGGCACCAAACCTCACGCAATCCCTAAAAGAAAACGGAGGCGTGATCCTAGAGGTTAACGCTGCTCCTGGATTCAGAATGCATCTTGCTCCTTCTGAAGGGCTCCCAAGAAATGTTGCTGCTCCAGTTATTGACATGCTATATCCTCCGGGAAAACCGTCCAGGATTCCAATTATATCTGTCACAGGGACAAATGGAAAAACGACGACTACGCGTCTTATCGCACATATTGTTAAAAACAACAATTATAAGGTTGGCTTTACTACCTCAGACGGGATTTATATCCAAAATCATATGATGGAAAAGGGAGATACCACAGGACCTATTAGTGCCGAATATGTTCTAAAAGATCCAAATGTCGAATTTGCGGTTTTAGAAACTGCTCGTGGTGGTATTCTCAGATCAGGACTTGGTTTTAAAGTTTGTGATATCGGAGTCATTACAAATATCCAAGAAGACCACTTGGGCTTGAGCGATATTCATGACTTAAAAGATCTTGCAAGGGTCAAGTCTGTCGTTGTTGAGAGTGTCAAAAAAGATGGTTGGGCCGTTTTAAATGGTGAAGATGACCATTGCTTAGATATTGCAAGGTCTCTTTCTTGTAATGTGGCATTGTTTAGCTTAGATGAAAATTGTCCTGCAATTATTGAACATTGCGCTGAAGGTGGAATTGCAGCAATCTATGAGAATGGATACATTACCATTAAGAAAGGAGACTGGAAAATACGGGTTGAAAGAGCAACACATATTCCACTAACGATGAACGGTAAAGCAAAGTTTATGATCGCCAATGTTTTGGCGGCTACGCTATCGGCATACCTGTATGGTTTCAAAACAGAAGGAATCAAATTGTCATTAGCCACTTTTATCCCAAGTGCGGCACAAACGCCAGGTCGAATGAATATTTTCGAGTTTTCAAAATTCAAGGTACTGATTGATTTTGCACACAACCCAACAAGCTACAGGGGAATTGAGGATTTTCTTGGAAGCGTAGATGCTAATAGAAAAATCGGAATCATTTCAGGAGTTGGTGATCGACGAGATGAAGATATTAAAGAATGTGCAGTCATTGCGGCTAGAATGTTTGACCATGTGATCATAAGACAAGAAAAGCACCTTAGGGGTCGTACTGAAGGAGAAATTATCGACCTTATACTTGAAGGGCTTAACGAGGGTGATGCATCCGTGACACATGAGGTAATCTCATTGGAAGTTGAAGCAATCAAGCATGCAATTTCTTTAGCTGAAGAAGGGACATATATTGTAGCGCTGAGCGATGTCATTGATAATGCGATTGATATTGTTCAAAGCTATTTGGATACGGAAATAGAGAAGGAAGAACTTATAGAAGTGAGTGCTTGAGTAAGATTATAAAACCGTTAGGAATTGTAATCAGCATATTCATTTTTAAGACAATAATTAATATATTTATAGAGAATCGACTCGTGCACCGTATTTTTCAACTTTAAAAAAGAGAAATGCGATTATTAGAAGTGAAAAAACAAGGTCACTAAACCCTTTTAAATCGCTGTGCAACAGTAGTATAAACTATAAATATATTATGAAAAAATTATTACTTTCGTTTTTTACAGCATTTTTTATCCTTAACGTAAATGCTCAATCCCCATGTACCGATGGTAGATATGCAAGTGACGTTTTTAGTGACTTCACTCTTACATCAGATATCGAGTTTGGACAGAACTCTACATGGACAGGTGGACAGTATACGCTGAAAATGGATTTCTATGAGCCTGAGGGTGATACGGAAACTGAACGCCCCTTGTTAATTTGGGTTCATGGAGGAAGCTTCATGTTTGGAGATAAAACAGATTATGATGTAGTCCAGTTCTCTGAACGGTTTGCAAAGAAAGGTTTCGTTTGTGCATCAATAAACTATAGGCTAGGTATCTTCCCGCTAGATTCTGCAAATGCAGTCAAAGCAGTAGTTCGCGCTACGCAAGATTTGAGAGCAGCAATTCGTTTTTTCCATAAAGACAAACAAGAGGGCAATACATATAAAATTGACACCAGCAAGATTTTTGTTGGGGGTAGCTCGGCAGGTGCAATCACAGCGCTTCATGTCGGATATTTAGATGATGCTTGTGAAGTTGAAGATTATCTAAATGAATCAACTATTCAATCCATGGGAGGTTTGGAAGGTACAAGTGGTAATCCAGGATACCCTTCTAATGTGCACGGGGTTATTAACGGATGTGGTGCTTTAGCAAGGTACAGCTGGATGGAAGCCGGAGACGTTCCTCTTTGTTCCTTTCATGGAACAGAAGATGCAGTAGTTACCTACAACAGAGGTGTTGTTAACCCTGGAATTCCACTCATGTATCTAGACGGAAGCCGAATGCTTCATGAGCGTGCTTGTGCGCTTGGTGTGGAAGAATACTTTTATACTTACGAGGGTGAAGGTCACGTTCCTTACGTCGGTGATGCGGGAATAATGAACCTCACAGTTGATTTTATTCGTGACTTCTTAGTTATTCAAATGGGCTGTAACGAGACTGCTTTACAACCTGAGAATGAGCCAAGTGAGGAAGCAAATTTATATGCCATAAATTATTGTGATGGCAATCCAGTGGATGAAATCTGTGGTGCTGCTCAATTAAATTCTCAGTCCCAAAAGCAGTTCAGAATATATCCAAACCCTTCTAATGGATTCATCTCGATCGATGCAGACTTTGAATATGACAAGATTCGTATTTTTAATATTCAGGGTAAAGAACTTATGACACGTGAGGGAATTACAAATGGGCTTAATCTAGATCTTTCAAAATTTGAAAACGGAAGCTATATTATTCAGCTAGAGGCGAAAAACGGTATTCTTTCAAAAACAACTCGGTTTGAATTGATACAATAATATACATGTCATATAGGTTCGTATTTGTCTTTGTTTGCCTTTTTTCTTTTGTTGGTATTGGCCAAACATTCTTCGAGGATTTTGAAGACCTAAATAGCTTAAGTGATTGGCAATTCATAAATAACAGTGATTCACCTGATGAAAATTGGGGAAATGGAAACACGGACAATTTCAATGCCTATGATGGTGCGGCATTCTTGGGTGTTGGGTATGAAAGCTCGAATTCTTTAGACCCCGTAACATTGAGCAATTGGGCGGTATCACCATCAAGGACACTTAACAATGGTGACGTCATTACTTTCTATTCTCGAAGGATAAATTTCACCCCCGTATTTCCGGACAGACTAGAGGTTCGAATGAGTGCGGAAGGAAACTCAATGTATACGGGATTTTCCCCTGAAGATACTGGAGATTTCTCAACCCTGTTATTGAGTATCAATCCAGACCTAAGCGCCACAGGTTACCCTTCAGAATGGACGCAATACACCGTTATAATATCCGGACTAAATGGCCCAGTAAATGGAAGAATAGCTTTTAGATACTTTGTACCAGATGGAGGACCAGGAGGAAGCAATTCAAACTATATTGGCATTGATTCTTTTACCTATTATTCTTCGCTTTCAGCTCCAGAAAATGACGACTGTGAAACAGCTACCGAATTAACCCATTCAGTTGCTTGTACACTAGAGACAGGAAGTCTTCAAGCTGCAACTGAATCTATGCCTGGATGTGATGGAATAGCGAACAACGATGTCTGGTACTCCTTTACAGCAACAACAAATTTAGCTAGCATTGAAGTCCTTGGATCAAGTGAGCTAGACGCAGTTGTGGAAATTTATAGTGGCTCATGCCCAAACTTAAATTCTTTAGCATGCATAAATAATGGAAATGAAGGTGACGAAGAAGTAACAATAAGCAATAATTTAGTTATCGGGAGCACTTACCATATCCGCATATATGATTGGAATGATTGGGTTCCAAATACCATGGATTTTACAATATGTGTCGAAGCATTTGAACAATGTGCAATTTCTCCAGGAATCAATAGTAACATTGAAGCTGAATTATGTGGAGAAAATGAAAATGGTGGCTGTTTTGCATTAGTGCCATCCTATCAAGATGTCAGCTGCGGAGAAAGTGTATACGGAAGTTCAAGAGTACAGAGTGGGATCAAGGATTATGATTGGTACCGCTTTACAATTAATGACCCTGGTACGCTAAATATCATGGAGAACTCAGAATTCCCAATTACACTAGAAGTATTCAATATCGCGAACTGCAATGTTCCTCAAGTAGTTGCTTCAGCTTCGTTTGATGCATGCGAGCAAAACACACTATCGGAAAATCTACCAACAGGTACTTATGCCCTGGCCGTCAGCCCAACATCAAGTATCGCTATGTCATGTAGTGAACTAAATCATTATGAAATTAACTTTGGACTACCAAACAGTAACGTCTCATTAAATGTTACTTCTGATACTCTAGCTGTTTGCTCAGGAACTGAGATTTATATCACATCGAACCAAACTAGCGGTTCCTTTTCGTGGTTTTTAGACAATGAAAACATTTCAACACAGGATAGTGTTGGTGTATCCTCTTCTGGACTCTTATTCTTGAATTACACGAACAATAATGGTTGTCCAGCCAATTATTCTGATTCAGTCAATATTTTGTTTATTGCTACGAATGAAGCGCAATTTGATTATGGCTCATCCATTTTGTGCATTGGAGATGGTTTAATCGAAAATAATAACTCAGAGATTGGCTATTATTATGTTGGTGAATCTGGTTTGAGCCTAGACACAGTTACCGGAACAATCAATACAAATATATCAGAACAGGGTGCATACACAATTATTCATCATACTACAGGAAATTGTCCCGACTCTGCCAATATTGAGTTAAGTATAGGTGCATACAATCCTGTTGTATTTGAATTATCGGAAGCTATCCTATGTGATACATCGGCAGAAATAAATTTAGAGGCACTGCCTTTGGGAGGTTTTTTTGATGGCGATGGTGTAGATGGAAATATATTTTACCCGAGTATTTCCGGTATTGGAATGCATCAAATCATTTACAGCTATAATAATGATGGCTGTATTTCATCAGAAATGCAAGAAATTACGGTTGAGAACTGCTCTTCATTGAATGAATTGGAGCATAAAATAAAAATTTGGCCGAACCCATTTCAGGATAAAATTCAAATTGAGCTTCCGAACGACACAAAATATCGCCTCATAAATATACAGGGACAAGTTGTTATTTACGGCTTTTCTGAGAGCTCTAAAATTATTGAATTGAACCTAGCGAATATTGACAGCGGAATGTATTATATCATATTGGAAAGTGAATTAAAGCGCAGCGCAATACCGATTGTAAAAAAGTGAGTTTTTAATTCCTACCCAAATTCATTATCTTGAACCAAATCATAGACCATGAAGACCACATTTACATTAATTGTAGCGCTTAATTTTTTCCTCTCCTTTGGACAAACCTGGAGCGGTGAAGTAGCCGAAATATTTTACGAAAAATGCGCCAAATGTCACCATGATGGGGGAGGCGCACCTTTTCCATTAATGACACATGAAGATGTTAGCTTGGTTGCAAGCTCCATTTATGATGCGGTATACCAAGAAAAAATGCCCCCATGGCCACCTAATAACCCATCCGCTGAATTTTTACATGACCGAACATTAAATAGCTCACAAAAAACGACAATTTTAGATTGGATGATATCTGGTTATCCAGAAGGCACTGCTTCTGAAACACCTCCACCGCCTGTATTTAATGAAGGTAGTATTCTTGGCAATGGTGACTTACAAGTTCAAATCCCAACTTATGCAAGTAAAGCCATTGCAAATGACGATTATGTTTGTTTTTCACTACCAACAAACCTAACAGAGCAACGTGTAATCAAAGCCGTGGAGGTGATTCCAGGAAATCCAGAAATTGTTCATCATGTTTTGGTTTATGTGGATCAAAATGGAACAGAGGTCACTGATACAATAGGAGGCAATTGCGCAAGCCCATCGAGCTTTAACACAAAACTCGTCGGCGGATTTACACCGGGCGCCACACCGATTATTTTTCCCAATCAAGACCCAATAAAACTGGGTGTAACCGTAGACGTAGGAGCGAAAATCTACTTAAATATGCACTACCCTATTGGCAGCTATGGCTTAGTAGATAGCACCAAGGTGATTTTTCACTTTTATCCTCCAGGAGAAACAGCTGTTCGTGAAGTTATTTCAGAACCACTTTTGATCAATTATACCTTTAATCTTCCCGCAAATCAAATCACTAATGTAGGCGCTGGATACCCGAGCTCGGGTACCACATCAATTGACTATTCACTGTATTCAATTTTTCCCCACATGCATTTATTGGGTAAAGAAATAGGAGCTTATGGCGTTAAGCCTGGACAAGATACTGTCAGTTTGATTCATATTCCACATTGGGATTTCGATTGGCAAGATTTTTACAAATTCAGATATCTTCAAAAACTCCCTGCAGGCTCTAAGCTTAAATCTTATGGAACTTTTGACAATACCGCATCAAATATTCACAATCCTTTCTCACCGCCGCAGTCCGTACAATTTGGGCTAAATACTACGGATGAGATGTTCGTTACCTATTTACAGTATCTGCCCTATGTAGAAGGAGATGAATCCTATGACCTATCTGAATTAACAACAGTTGGATTACAAGAAATAACAAACGAAAATTCATCTGCAATTGACGCTTATCCTAATCCATTCTTTAAAGATGGCGTGTCTCTGGTTTTTGATGAGGAGGTGATTGAAAATGGAAAAATTTTGATTTATAATGCCCTAGGTGAAAAAGTCAAAGTATTTGGTGCTGTTGATTCCAACAAAATTTTCTGGGATGGAATGAGTAATAATAAACCTGTTCCTGCAGGAATATATTACGTTTCAGCAAATATTAATGGATCGTTTTTCAATAAAAGGTTAATCAAAGTAGAATAGTTTTGAGCGGTTCTTTGGAATTTTGTATTTTTGGCTCGCTTAAGTAAAATGGTCTCGTGGCCGAGTGGCTTAGGCACCGGTCTGCAAAACCGGTTACAGCGGTTCGAATCCGCTCGAGACCTCTAAAAAGCCCAGTAAAAATGGGCTTTTTTTATGTTCTATACTGATGTTATTAATTCTCTAACATTTTGTTATCTTAGATTTATGAAATACAAATTACTCTTACTCAGCTTCCTATTCATTGGTCTAGGATTTGCACAAAAACACGTCGCACCCTATAAAGGCGCTTATCACTTAGATTTTAATGGAACCAATCAAATTATGATTGAAAAGGGACTTGCTTCAGCCGATCAAGAAATTCCCGAAGAAGTTAAAAAACAAATGGAAGGGATTACCCTAAAAATTCAGAAAGGGAAAATTGCCATGAATATTATGGGTAAAAAAAGAGAAATGAAGTTTTCTGACCAGCCATCATCTACAGAAAATGGAGCATGTGATTTGGTATTAATTCTAGACAAAGACCAAGCCATTGAGGGAGCGAAGGAGAATTTCTTAACACTCATTTCCTTGGGTGAAGGCAAAATACAATTGATTTCCGAGCAAAGTAACGACACAAACAACTTCGTTTGGAAAAGAGTCGAATAGCCACTACTCTTTTTCCGCAAATACCGCCGCTGAAGCTTGAGCGCTAGCCATTAGTGTTATGTCATTAATATTTACGTGGTCGGGTCTTGAACACATAAACCATAAGGTCTCTGCAATGTCTTGAGCAACAAGTGGCGAATAACCATCATACACAGATTTTGCTTGAGCTTCATTCCCTTTGAAACGCACTATTGAAAACTCAGTTTCCGCAGCACCCGGAGCTAAATTACTTACCTTAATGTTATAATTTACAAGGTCTATTCTCATTGCTCTAGAAAGTGCATCAACTGCATGCTTCGTAGCGCAATAAACATTTCCTCCAGGATAAACCTCCTTACCCGCAATACTCGCTATATTAATAATGTGTCCTTTGTTATTTGCTTTTAATAACGGAATTACGGCTCTTGACACATATAAAAGTCCCTTGACATTCGTATCTACCATTCGGTCCCAATCTTCTATTAAACCTTGATCAATGGGGCCTTTCCCAACAGCCAATCCGGCGTTATTAACTAAAATAGACAAAGCCGTTTTAACATGTTCAGGAAGACTATTTATAGCGTTTGTGACCAATACCTCGTCCCGGACATCGGCAACCAAAATGTGTGCTTCAATATTTTTAGGTAGTTCTTGAACCAGTGCCTCTAATTTATCTTTTCTGCGCGCCATCAGGACAAGTCCGTAACCATTCGACGCAAATAATTTCGCCGTAGCGGCGCCAAAACCAGAGCTAGCGCCTGTTATAAGTATGAATGAAGCCATAGGTATAATTTGTTTTTTCTTAAGCCTTTCGGAAATTTATACGTATTCAAAATCATTAAAATACCAAACCATAAAAAAGGAGCTGCCGGGATTTTATAACGTACCAAAGCACCTGTGATAGGTGTCGTAAGACCTATGATTAAATAAACAATAATCGTGAAAGACAAACAAAAGAAAACAAATCTGGCTTGATTTGAGGTTAACTTTTTACGCGATGAGAAACAAAACAAGAGTAAAATAAATAAAAGTAAGTTTTCAAAAAGCGGCGGGATAAACAACAAACTATTTACCTCTCCCAACCATGGCTTTGTAAATACATTAAGAATTGCTTCAGGACTGGCCTTAATTAAGGACCATAAAGTTGGTTCCAAATAATCCATAGCGAAAGCCGAGTTCACCTCAAAAAACTGTGATAGATTTATAAAATCGCGTTGCTTGTCCACAATCAAGCTTATAAAGCTGTACTGGGGAGCTAGAGCAGCCAAACCAAGACCCATCAGAAGAAAAATTCCGTATATACTCAAGTAGGTCCAGTATGGTTTTGCTTTATTTTTTGACATAAAATAGCATACACAAGCTGGTAAAAAAGCTAAAAAGACATAGAGCTTCATTACGATTAATATGCACAATGTTGACAATAAAACAGCCCCTCTTTTTGTACTCCACTTACCCTTACAAGCCTGGTAAAAATGAAATAAAAACACGCCTAAAGCAAATAATAGTATAGATTCCTTGAATATGCCTGAGCTCCAGAAAACCACAGATGGAATTATAAAAACTGCTAAATAACTTTTAAATTTTGATTTCGATACGGCGTAAAATACATTCCCCATTGAAACACTTCCAATAAATGCTATGAAATTAAAGATCAAAGTATGAATGTGATAATTGCCAAAAGAAAAGATTCGAATCAAAGCATTAAAACGGATCACCAAACGATTGTCGTTTAACAGTCCATTATCATACGACCTCACCCAATTAGACATATCATTAAAGTAGTTGTCATGAAAGTATGCCGTATTGCAATCAATACCAAAGAGCATTTGAAAAAAGTCAATAGGGTGGTTCCAAAATCCTTTTGACATATGATAGCTATCATCAAAATACTTAAAGGTGTCCGCCTCTGCGCGCACAGTATAATATTCTGAGTATATATAATATACCACAAGGCTTGAAAGCATTCGAAGCAAAAATGCAAGCTGTAATGAGCGTGTCGAAAAAGGACTATTTTGAAAAAATCTATGTTTTGAAACCATCGTGATGATTCCAAAAAAAAGTAACACCGGGAATAAAAAATTGACCACCGCCATCAGAACAAAAATACAAGTTTTGAAGTCAGAATTTCCTTGAAATGACAAATTATTGCAGTCAATCAAGACAAAGTGTCATATTTTTCACAATGGCATACCTATTGTGATGACTTGAAAAAAAATATTATGAAAACGGGAAATATAAACGTACAAACGGAAAACATCTTTCCGATTATAAAAAAGTTTCTATACTCGGATCACGAGATTTTTCTTCGAGAGCTCGTATCCAATGCTGTAGATGCCTCTCAAAAACTAAAATTTCTTTCTTCAAATGGAGAATATAAAGGTGAGCTTGGCGATCTTCAGGTTGAAGTGATCCTTGACAAAAAGAAAAAAACCATTACCATTAAAGATAATGGTATCGGTATGACGGCTGACGAAATCGATAAATACATCAATCAAATTGCTTTTTCAGGTGCAGAAGAATTTGTGAAAAAATATGAAGGAAAAGAAGGTGCCGAACAAATCATTGGTCACTTTGGACTCGGGTTTTATTCTGCATTTATGGTTGCAGACAAAGTACAAATCAAAACCTTGTCACGTCACGAAGGATCTCAGGCTATTCAATGGGAATCCAACGGAGATCCTGAATTTACAATTACAGAAATTGACAAAACTGATCGTGGAACAGAAATCGTATTACATATCACTAAGGAATCTAAAGAATTTCTTGAAAAGGAAAGAATCTCAGGGATTCTGAACAAATATTGTAAGTTCCTTCCTGTTTCCATTTTATTTGGAACAAAGACGGAATATATCGATTCTCCTGAAGGAGAAAAGGACGATGATGGAAAAGTCAAAAGAGTAGCAGTTGAGGTGCCTAACTATGTGAATAACCCAATACCTGCTTGGACTAAAAAGCCAAAAGATTTGAGTGATGAAGAATATGCATCTTTTTACAAAGAGCTATACCCTTCCACCTTTGATGAACCATTGTTTCATATTCATTTAAATGTCGATTACCCATTTAATTTGACAGGGATATTATACTTCCCAAAAATCAAGGAGAATGTTGAGGTCCAAAGAAACAAGATCAACTTATACTCTAATCAAGTTTTTATTACCGATAATGTTGAAGAAATTGTTCCCGAATTTTTAACCCTATTACATGGGGTAATTGATTCACCTGACATTCCACTAAATGTTTCTAGGTCATACTTGCAGAGTGACAGCAACGTGAAAAAAATCTCATCGCACATTACTAAAAAGGTGGCTGATAAGCTCGCGAAGATGTTCAAAAAAGACAGAAAGGATTTTGAAGAAAAATGGAATGACCTTCAAATTTTTGTGCAATACGGGATGCTTTCTGACGAGAAATTTGCTGACAAAGCAAAAAGCTTTTCATTAGTAAAAAACACCGAAGGAAGTTTTTTCACCATCGAAGAATACAAGGAAAAAATCGCGGCCTTGCAAACTGATAAGGATGGCAAAACGGTTTGTCTATATACCAATAATGCAGAGGAGCAATTCTCATTTGTAAAGAAAGCGAAAGATAGAGGATACGATGTACTTCACCTTGATGGCCCACTCGTATCACATTGGATTCAAAAATTAGAAACAACAAATGAGAATATGACATTCTCAAGAGTTGATGCAGATTCTTTAGACAAACTAATCAAGAAATCAGAAGATATCCCATCTAAACTTTCTAAAGAAGATGAGGAAAAGTTAAAGCCCGTCTTCGAAGGAAATATAAATAAAGAAAAGTTCATGGTTCAATTTGAATCCATGTCCGAAGATGAAGCCCCCATCATTATAACCCAACCTGAGTTTATGAGAAGAATGATGGAGCAGCAACGTATGGGTGGCGGTGGAATGTTCGGTGCGTTCCCCGAAATGCATCACCTCGTCGTCAATGCAAACCATCCTAAGGTGAATGCATTACTTAGCAAAAAAGAAAAAGAACAGAAACAGACGGTAAAACAGCTTACTGACCTTGCACTTTTAAGTCAAGGTTTATTAAAAGGAGAAGCCTTGAATGACTTCGTAGAGCGAAATATCGAACAAATATCGTAATCAAAACAGGGGGCTTAGGCCCCCTATTTTAGCTAATCTCATATTCCTTGCAAAAGTTATTCATTGCTTTTTTTGTGTATCTAGCCACCAGGAGGATTTGGTTGGCTGTAATTGCATACATCATCGCTTCATTATTTGAGAGCGGAAGAACCCAGCAAAGAAGAGGGCAAAATAGACAAGGAGGATTCGCCCAAGACCCTTTTGAATTTTATCGTCAAAGCGCATCAAAATATGACATCCCAACGATGCTTATGGCTTTGTCTGCGACGGTAATGAAAGCTGACGGAAAAGTACTAAAAGCAGAATTGGATTATGTCAAACAATTTTTTTCGCGGCAATTTGGCAACCAATTTAATTCTAGACATCTGCAGGTCTTAAAGCAGTTCTTAGATTCTGATCGAATCCCACTCAATGAAATCTGTAATGATATTAGAAATAGAATGCCGGTTGAGGTCCGAGCACAGCTGGTTCATTATCTATTTGGTATTGCAAAAGCAGATGGAAATGTCGCAAAATCCGAGCTCAACAGCATTGAAAATATTGCAAATCTTTTAGGGGTCTCTCAACAAGAGTTTATTAGTCTAAAAAACATGTTCTATCGAGACGTAAACTCCGATTACAAAATTCTTGGAGTCACTGCAAACGCGAGTAATGAGGAGGTTAAAAAAGCGTACAGAAAAATGGCAATCGCCCATCACCCTGATAAAGTTGCCTCTATGGGAGAAGAGTATCAAAAAGGCGCAAAAGAAAAATTTCTTAAAATTCAAGAGGCATACGAGAACATAAAAAAGAAA
>CESA01021238.1_pt1 | contig 17916 bp, 31 predicted proteins | sample 531061 | NCBI WGS metagenome assembly CESA01 (sample SAMEA2621254, study PRJEB7988) | marine metagenome | biome: marine biome (ENVO:00000447); feature: surface water layer (ENVO:00002042); material: "saline water (ENVO:00002010), including plankton (ENVO:xxxxxxxx)" | depth 5 m
GCTGTTTCTTCAACTGCCTCTGCTGCTGTTTCTTCAACTGCTTCTACTGCTGTTTCTTCGGTAACTGCCTCTGCTGCTGTTTCTTCAACTGCTTCTGCTGCTGTTTCCTCAACTGTCTCTGCTGCTGTTTCTTCGATAACTGCCTCTTCTATTGAAGTTTGAGCATTGGTTGTCTTTTTGCCTCCACGACGTGATCTTCTTGTCGTTTTTGTTGCAGTCTCTTTTGTATAGACTTCATTGAAATCAACCAACTCAATCATGCACATTTCCGCATTATCACCTAATCTGTACCCCGTTCTAATGATACGGGTATAACCACCGTTTCTGGTAGCAATTTTAGGAGCAACTTCTCTAAACAATTCAGCAACAATTTCTTTGTCTTGTAAATAAGAGAAAACTGTTCTTCTAGAATGTGTAGAGTCTGTTTTTGATTTTGTAAGTAATGGCTCAACATATACACGAAGCGCCTTAGCTTTCGCTAATGTAGTATTGATGCTTTTGTGCTCGATTAAAGAACACGCCATGTTTGAAAGAAGGTTTCGTCTATGACCTTTCTTTCTGCTTAAATGATTTACTTTTTTTCCGTGTCTCATTATTCCTATTCTTTGTCAAGTTTGTATTTAGAAACATTCATTCCAAATGTCAACCCTTTATTGTCCACAAGATCTTCAAGCTCAGTAAGAGATTTCTTACCAAAGTTTCTGAACTTTAATAAATCAGATTTTGCATATGAGACTAAATCTCCTAAGGTTTCTACATCGGCTGCTTTCAGACAGTTCAGTGCACGAACGGATAAATCCATATCAACAAGCTTAGTTTTAAGCAACTGGCGCATGTGAAGTGAAGTCTCATCGAATTCTTCAGTTTCTGATTTCGCATCGCTCTCAAGAGTAATACGCTCATCAGAGAACAACATAAAGTGATGAATTAAGATTTTAGCTGCCTCTTTAAGTGCTTCTTTTGGATGAATTGATCCATCAGTTTTGATTGTGAAAAGTAGCTTTTCATAATCTGTTTTTTGCTCTACACGGAAATTATCAATTGCGTATTGAACATTTACAATAGGTGTAAATATAGAATCAATGAACACAGTTCCAAAAGAGGCGTTTGAGGTTTTATTTTCCTCAGCTGGTGCATAACCACGACCTTTGTCTATGTTTAATTCCATCTCAATTTTCACTGAATTCTCCATGTGGCATATCACCTGCTCCGGATTTAAAACTTGGAAGGCACTTGTATACTTGCCGATGTCCCCAGCTGTAAATTTGTCTTGACCAGCAACTGTTAACGTAACGGTTTCAGAGTCTGTTCCTTCAATTTGTCTCTTAAAACGAACTTGCTTCAGGTTCAAAATAATTTCAGTTACATCTTCAACAATTCCTTTAATTGTCGTGAATTCATGGTCTACACCTTGAATTTTGATAGAAGTAATTGCAAAACCTTCAAGAGAGGATAGTAAAATTCTTCTAAGAGAATTCCCGATAGTAATACCGTACCCCGGCTCCAATGGTCTAAATTCGAACTCACCACTGAACTCGTCAGAGTGATTCATAATTACTTTATCTGGTTTTTGAAAATCTAATATTGCCATGTTAATTAAGATTATTTAGAGTATAGTTCAACAATTAATTGCTCTTTGATCGTCTCGGGAATCAATTCTCTCGATGGAATGTTCATTATTGTGCCGCTGTATGTAGCGTTATCCCAAGTCAACCATTCGTATATTTTTGAGTTCGTGCTTAAAGAATCACTAATTGCTTCAAGCGATTTAGATTTTTCACGAACACTAATCACGTCTCCAACTTTCACCTGAAAAGATGGAATGTTAACGATTTCTCCATTAACAGTAATGTGTTTGTGGGATACGAGTTGTCTTGCACCACGTCGAGATGGAGATATACCTAATCTAAAAACCATATTGTCCAATCGTGATTCACACAACTGAAGTAGGTTTTCACCTGTAATTCCCTTCATTCTCGATGCTTTTTTAAACATATTCGAGAATTGTTTCTCTAATATACCGTATGTATATTTTGCTTTTTGTTTTTCGCCAAGCTGGATTGCATATTCTGATTGCTTTCCACGTCTTTTATTTGGTCCATGCTGTCCTGGGCCATAGCTTCTTTTTTCTAGCGCTTTGTCCGGGCCAAAGATTGGGTCTTTGAACCTTCGAGCGATTTTGGATTTTGGTCCTGTGTATCTTGCCATTTTATTTAGTTTTAGGTGGGAATCATGAATTAAGGCATTGTCCTTCGATGATTGTCTTCCCGGTTAAATATTATACTCTTCTTCGTTTTGGTGGTCTACATCCATTGTGCGGCATTGGAGTAACATCTACGATTTCAGTTACTTCTATACCTGAGTTATGAATTGCTCTTATAGCAGACTCTCGTCCAGCACCTGGACCCTTAACAAATACTTTAACTCTTCTGAGACCATAATCATGTGCCTCTTTCGAGCAGTCTTCTGCAGCAATTTGAGCAGCGTAGGGTGTATTCTTTTTAGACCCTTTGAAACCCATTTTCCCGGCTGAAGACCATGAGATTACCTGACCTGAAGTGTTCGTCAATGAAATGATGATGTTGTTAAAGCTTGCTTGGATATGCGCCTCACCAATAGCATCTATCTTGACGTTCTTTTTCTTTTTTTGATTCGTTTTTGCCATGATAAACTATTTATTATTTAGTTACTTTTTTCTTGTTAGCAACTGTTTTTCTTTTCCCTTTTCTGGTTCTAGAATTATTTTTAGTACGTTGTCCTCTTAAAGGTAAACCAGCTCTGTGACGAATACCTCTGACACAACCAATGTCCATAAGTCTTTTTACGTTCAGTTGTACTTCAGACCTTAGCTGACCCTCTGTTTTAATTTCATTAATTGAATTTCTAATTGCTGACAATTGAGCATCGTCCCAATCTTGAACTTTAATGCTTTCATCAATTGAATTCTCTTTCAAAATTTTCTTTGAAGTACTTCTCCCTATCCCGAAGATGTATGTTAAACCAACAACACCTCTTTTATTTTTGGGCAAATCTATTCCTGCAATACGTGCCATAATTCTTACTTATTAACCTTGTCTTTGTTTAAATTTCGGGTTCTTCTTATTTATTACGTAAACACGACCCTTTCGCTTTACGATCTTGCAATCTGCGCTTCTCTTTTTTACTGATGCTCTTACTTTCATGCTTTGTTATTTATTATTTATAACGAAATGTTATTCTACCTTTTGTTAAATCATATGGAGACATCTCCACTTTTACCTTGTCTCCAGGTAATATTTTAATATAATACATTCTCATTTTTCCTGAAATATGAGCTGTGATGATATGCTCATTCTCAAGTTTTACGCGGAACATTGCATTAGGAAGTGCTTCCTCAATGATACCGTCTTGCTCTATTGATGCCTGTTTTGCCATATTAAAATCCTGAAAGTTCGTTAGCACCTCTTCTTCCTCTCACACGAGTACCTTCCATTAAGGAATCCATATGTCGGTTCAATTGGTATGTTTCAATTTGTTGGAGTGTATCTAAGACCACACCTACCATAATTAATAGTGATGTTCCACCGAAGAACATTGCGAATCCATCGTTCACACCAGATAGTTTGGCAATGGCTGGGATAATTGCAATAATTGCGAGGAATAAAGATCCTGGAAATGTTATTCTCGATACCACACTATCAATGTGAGAAGCAGTCTCTTCACCGGGGCGAACACCTGGTATAAAACCTCCACTCTTCTTTAAATCATCCGCGATTTTACTTGGGTTAATCATGATTGCAGTGTAGAAATAGGTGAAAATAACGATCAATAATCCAAGCAGTAAGTTGTAGCTAAGCCCGTAAATATCTCCTAACGTTCTTGTAAACCAATTTCCAGTGCCGTCAGCAGACGCAAAAAGCATGACCGGAACAGTCATTATAGCTTGGGCAAATATAATCGGCATTACACCACTCGCATTCACCTTTATAGGTAAGTAGTTTCTCGAGCCTTGGTCACTTGCAGCACGCGCACCAACAACTCTCTTTGCTGTATTCAATGGTATTCGTCGTACACCCTGGACGATCAAAACAGTTGCCAAAACAACAACCATAAATGCAACCATTTCAACAACCAATTTTATCAGGTTACCTTGTCCTACAGATGCACCAAACTCAGCAAAAAATGAACCAGGTAATCTAGATAATATACCTACAGTAATCAATAAGGATATACCATTACCAATTCCTTTTTCAGTAATTCTTTCACCCAACCAAACCGCAAACATTGCACCTGCAATAAGTATGATTGTTGTTTGAATCCACCAAAAGTTCGCAGCATCGGCTGGAATTGCCCCTTTACCAGCTAAATATAATTTTAGGTAGCTAGGCGCTTGCAATGCACATATAGCTATCGTAAGTAAACGCGTATAATTGTTGATTTGCTTCCTTCCGGATTCTCCTTCGTTCTGCATTTTCTGCACTGCAGGAACCGCCATACCAAGGAGTTGCATAATAATCGATGCACTAATATATGGCATAATACCCAAGGCCATAATTGATGCATTGGTAAATCCACCACCTGAAAATAAAGAAAGAAGGTTTTCTAGTGTATTATTTTGATCACCTGACCCTTGAACCAAAGCAGCATAATTTACACCCGGCAGCACAACAAAAGATCCGATTCTATACACTAGAATCAAACCTAAGGTTAGGAGGATTCGAGATCTCAATTCCTCGACCTTCCATATATTCTTAATATTTTGTATAAATCTTTTCATGGTTCAAAAGTTGGCAAAGATAGTTAGATTTTTGTACATACACCACCTTGGGCTTCAATCGCTGCTATCGCCGCTTTTGAAAAACCGTGTGCACTTACTGTTATTTTAGACTTTAACTCACCTCTTCCTAAAACTTTTACAAGGTCATTACTTGAAGTCAAACCATTTTCCAAGAAAGTTTCGATTGTAAACTCTGTAATACCCTTTTCACTCGCAAGCATCTCAAGACTAGCAAGATTCACCGCTTTATATTCTACACGATTAATGTTTTTGAATCCGAATTTTGGAACACGTCGTTGCAAAGGCATTTGACCACCCTCAAAACCAATTTTAGTTTTGTAACCTGATCTCGACTTCGCTCCTTTGTGACCTCTCGTAGAGGTACCTCCATATCCGCTTCCCTGTCCTCGGGCAATACGCCTTTCTTTCTTGACAGATCCTTTTGCTGGTGTTAGATTATGTAAACTCATTTTCTGTTTATTTTTCAATTACTTCAACAAGGTGTTTTACCTTATTAATCATCCCTAAAATTTGAGGTGTTGCCTCTTTTTCAATTTCTTGGTTTAATTTGCTAAAACCTAAGGCCTTGATCGTTGCTTTCTGATTTGCCGGTCTATTAATGGCGCTTCTAGTTTGCTTTATTCTAATCGTACTCATTTTTCTCTCGAATTAACCGTTAAAAATTTTCTCTAATTCAATTCCTCTTTGCTTTGCAACCGCAACTGCGTCTCTCATTTGAGCAAGTGCATCAATCGTCGCTTTTACTACGTTGTGAGGATTGGAAGAACCTTGTGATTTTGCAAGTACATTGGATACTCCAACACTTTCTAATACAGCTCGCATTGCACCACCTGCAATAACTCCCGTACCATCAGAAGCAGGCTTTAAAAGAACTTTTGCTCCTCCATATTTACCCTTCTGAGTATGAGGAACAGTACCTCTAGCGATAGGAACCTTAATAAGGTTCTTTTTCGCGTCATCTATACCTTTTGTTATGGCTTCAACAACTTCTTTAGCTTTACCAAGGCCATGACCAACAATTCCATTTTCGTCTCCAACAACAACAATTGCCGAAAAACTAAAGGTTCTACCACCTTTCGTAACTTTAGTCACCCTGTTGATTGCAACAAGCTTATCTTTAAGTTCAATATCTGCCGCTTTAACGCGATTCATAATTTGAGTTGCCATAATTTAAAATTTTAATCCTCCCTCTCTAGCTGATTCAGCTAATGATTTAACTCTACCGTGATACAGGTACCCGTTTCTGTCGAAAACAACGCTTTCAATACCCGATTCCTTTGCTTTATTAGCAATATTTTTGCCGACAACGCTAGCTTGGTTTGTTTTGTTACCTTTTGCTGCATCATCATTTTTTAATGATCCTGAAGACGCGATTGTTTTACCAGTTAGGTCATCAATCAGCTGTGCATAAATTTGTTTATTGCTTCTGAATACAGATAACCTTGGAATAGTTGAAGTACCGAATACTTTTTTTCGAATTCTTCTTTTAATCTTTGCTCTTCTGAGAACTTTTCTATTTGCCATTTCTTTAATCTTAAAATTATTTCTTAGCGGCAGCCTTACCTGCTTTTCTTCTTACTTCTTCGCCCATGTATCGAATACCTTTCCCTTTATATGGCTCAGGCTTTCTTAATGATCGTATTTTCGAGGCTACTTGACCTAGAAGCTGTTTGTCATGAGATTCTAGAGTTACGATTGGTGCTTTACCTTTTTCGGTTTGTGCACTTACCTTAATTTCAGAAGGAATCTCTAATACTACAGCATGAGAATAACCTAGAGCAAGTTCTAAAAGCTGTCCTTTAGCAACTGCCCTATAACCCACACCTATAACTTGAAGCTCTTTCTTAAAACCTTCAGAAACTCCTGTAATCATGTTACTAATAAGCGCTCTGTATAAGCCGTGCTTAGATCTGAATTCAGGAGAATTAGAGTTTCTAGAGAAAGTGATCGTATTATCTTCTATTTTCATGGATATGGCCTCATCAATTTCTTGAGAAAGCTCTCCTTTCTTACCTTTAACTGTTACAACTCCGTTGGCATGAGATATCTCAACTCCTTCAGGTATTGTAACGGGTGCGTTTCCTATTCTTGACATTTTTCTTTTTTTTAGTATACGTAGCAAAGTACTTCGCCACCAACGTTCATTTTGGTTGCTTGTTTTCCAGTAACAACACCCTTCGATGTGGATACAATGGAAACTCCTAAACCATTTAAAACTCTTGGCATGGAGGTCGATGCAGAATATTTTCTTAAACCTGGACGAGACGCTCGCTGGATTTTCGTAATCGCAGGAACTTTAGTTGAATCGTTATATTTTAAAGCGATTTTAATAATTCCTTGCTTATTGTCATCTTCGAACTTAAAGTTCAAAATAAAACCCTGATCGAATAATATCTCGGTCATGGCTCTCTTTACGTTTGAACCTGGAATTTCAACAATTTTCAAACCTGCTGCACTCGCATTTCTAACACGAGTTAAAAAATCAGCTATTGGATCTGTATTCATTTCTTTCTTAGTTTATTAATTACCAACTTGCTTTTTTAACACCTGGTATTTTACCAGACAAAGCCATTTCTCTAAAGGTTACCCTAGAAATTCCAAACTGACGCATATATCCTCTTGGTCTTCCAGTTAAACCACATCTGTTGTGCTTTCTTACCTTTGAGGAATTCGCGGGGAGCTTTTGCAGCTGCATCATTGCATCCCATTTTGCATTTTGAATTTCTTCAGATGCATCAGTTGATTTTAAGATTTTCGTCAGCTCTTCACGCTTTGCTTCGTAACGAGCTGCTAACCTTTCTCTTTTGCGCTCACGCGCTTTCATTGATTCTTTAGCCATTTTCTATTTTTTTATAAATGGAAATCCAAATTCATCTAATAAAGCTTTCGCTTCTTCATCATTTTCCGCTGTAGTTACAAAAGTGATATCCATACCCAGGATTCTATTCACCTTGTCAATGTCTATTTCTGGAAAAATAATATGCTCTTTAACGCCTAGGTTAAAATTTCCTCTTCCGTCGAAACCTTTCGGATTGATTCCTCTAAAGTCTCTAGTTCTAGGAAGAGAAACTGCTAAAAGACGATCTAAAAAGTCATACATTTTATCTCCTCTCAGCGTTACCTTCGTACCAATCGGCATTCCTTTTCTCAATTTGAAATTCGAAATATCCTTTTTTGAAAGTGTTGTAATTGCTTTTTGTCCAGCAATTTTTGAAAGGTCTGCAGCAGCGCTATCAATAAGCTTTTTATCAGCGACAGCATCTCCCATACCCTGACTTAGTACGATCTTACTTAGTTTTGGCACGCGCATTGACGACTTATAACCAAATTTGTCAGTTAGTGTTTTTACAATTTCTGAATTGTACTTGTCTTTTAATCTTGGTCTGTAGCTCATTACTTAATCACCTCCCCTGATTTCTTTGAATATCTCGTTAATTTTCCTTTTTCATCTAGACGCTTTCCTGTGCGTGAAGCTTCTCCATTCGAAACCAACATTAGGTTTGATATATGGATAGTTCCTTCAAGTTCTTCGATACTTCCTTGAGGATTGTTTGCACTAGGTTTAACGTGTTTTTTAATCATGTTAAGTCCTTCAACCGTCGCTCTGAGCTTTTCTCGGTCGATTCCAAGAACAGTTCCTTCTTGTCCTTTTGACTCTCCGGTGATTGCTTTAACAGTATCACCGATTTTTATATGTAGTTTCTTTTGCATTTTATACTTTTTAAAGCACTTCTGGTGCTAGTGAAACAATTTTCATAAAGTTATTTTCTCTAAGCTCTCGTGCTACTGGGCCGAAAATCCGAGTCCCTCTCATCTCACCAGTTTGGCTCAAGATAACACATGCATTATCATCAAAACGAATATATGATCCGTCAGGTCTTCTGATTTCTTTCTTCGTTCTAACCACGACCGCCTTCTGAACAGTTCCTTTTTTCACCTGGCCATTTGGCATCGCACTTTTAACTGTTACTACGATTTTATCACCAATGGAAGCATATCTTCTTTTCGTACCACCTAAGACACGAATACATAGAACCTCTTTGGCTCCTGAATTATCTGCTACTCCTAGTCTTGATTCTGTTTGTATCATTATACAAGTTATTTAGCTCTTTCGAGTATTTCTACTAATCTCCAGTTCTTATTCTTACTCAAAGGACGAGACTCCATTATTTTAACAGTATCTCCGATATTACAATCGTTTGTTTCGTCGTGAGCAACAAATTTGGAAGTCATCTTCACAAATTTCCCATACTTAGGGTGTTTTACCTTCCGCTCTACGGCAACAACAACAGATTTATCCATTTTGTCACTGGTAACAACCCCAACTCTTTCTTTTCTTAAATTTCGCTTCTCCATTTGGCAATAATTTTTAAGCTTGTGCTTTTCTTTTAGTCGCTTCAGTATTCAGTCTAGCGATCAATTTTCTCATACTTCTGATTCTCAATGGATTTTCAATTGGAGCCATTTTGTGTGTAAGCTTCAATGTTTCCATTTGTGATTGAAAATCAGTCAAACGGCTCTTTAAATCCTCGTCAGATAGTTTTATTATTTCTTGTTGTGTCATAATCTTATTTTACGGGTACCACAAAATCATTGCGGACGATAAATTTACATTTCACAGGTAATTTCTGTGCTGCCAATCTTAGTGCTTCTTTGGCAATTTCGTAAGGAACTCCGTCTGCTTCAAAAAGAATTCTTCCTGGTCTTACTACAGCTACCCAATGACTAGGCGCACCTTTACCTTTACCCATCCTTACCTCTGCTGGTTTAGACGTTACTGGTTTGTCTGGGAAAATTCGAATCCAAACTTTTCCTTCACGCTTCATGTAACGCGTCACCGCAATCCTTGAGGCTTCAATCTGTCTCGATGTAATCCATCCAGGTTCCAAGGATTTCAAACCAAACGATCCAAATGCTATAGTAGAACCTCTATGAGCCATACCGCGGTTTCTTCCTTTCTGCGCTTTTCTAAATTTTGTTTTCTTAGGCTGTAACATTGTGCTTTATTCTAATATTATTTTTTCTTTCTGTTAGGCATCCCTGGCTTTCTCATTCCTCCAGATTTTGAACCTGATGACATACCAATATTCGGAGACAAATCTCTCTTACCATACACTTCACCTTTACAAATCCATACTTTTATACCTAACCTTCCGTATGTAGTATGAGCCTCTGCTAAAGCATAGTCTATATCCGCTCTAAATGTGTGAAGCGGAGTTCTTCCATCTTTATACATTTCAGAGCGAGCCATTTCAGCACCATTTAATCGACCTGAAATTTTAATTTTAATCCCTTCGGCTCCCATTCTCATGGTTCCAGCGATTGCCATTTTGATTGCTCTTCTAAAAGAGATACGTGCTTCTAGCTGTCTAGCGACGGCATCAGCAACCAATCTTGCATCGAGCTCTGGTCTTTTAACTTCAAAAATATTGATTTGAATTTCCTTTTTGGTTAGCTTTTTAAGCTCTTCTTTCAGTTTGTCAACTTCTTGACCACCTTTACCAATGATTACACCTGGACGGGCAGTATTAATTGTCACTGTAACCAATTTCAAAGTTCTTTCAATAATTATTTTGGCAATACTTGCTTTGGCCAAACGAGCCTTTAAGTATCTTCTGATTTTGTCGTCCTCTACGATTTTATCGCCGTATTTAGAACCACCAAACCAGTTTGATTCCCATCCTTGGATGTAACCTAGTCTATTGCCAATTGGATTTGTCTTTTGTCCCATTTCTTCAATTATTTAGCTCCACCAACTACGATGGTAACATGATTTGATCTTTTTCTAATTCTGTGCGCTCTTCCTTGAGGTGCTGGTTGAATTCTTTTGAGCATTGCTCCACCACCAACTTCAATTCTTGTAACCATCAATGAAGCCTCACTGATATCTGCATCTTCATTTTTTTGCTCCCAGTTTGCAATAGCAGATCTTAAAAGCTTTTCAAGGCTTTTAGCAGCATCTTTACTACTGAATTGTAGGATATTTAAGGCTTTATTAACCTCAACTCCACGAATTAAATCAGCTGCTAATCTCATTTTCCTTGGAGATATCGGTGACTTTCTTAATTGTGCAATTGCAATAGCTTTCTTCTCAGCTTTGAGTGCTTCCGCTCTTAATCGTTTTCTTGCTCCCATAATTATCTTTTGTTTTTACCACCGTGACCTCTAAAGTTCCTCGTTGGTGCAAATTCTCCTAATTTATGTCCTACCATGTTTTCTGTAACAAAAACTGGAATAAACTTATTTCCGTTGTGAACAGCAAAGGTCATACCTACAAACTCTGGAGTAATTGTAGAAGCTCTTGACCAAGTTTTGATCACTGACTTACTATTCGCTGCTTTCGCGTCATCGACTCTTTTCATTAGCTTGTAATGAACGAAAGGTGGTTTTTTTAATGAACGACTCATATCCTATTCTCTATTTTTTTCTTCTTTCAATAATAAACTTGTCAGAGTATTTACTCTTAGCTCTTGTCTTGTATCCTTTTGCAGGAATACCATTTCTTGATCTTGGGTGACCTCCAGAATTCTTTCCTTCACCACCACCCATTGGATGATCAACTGGATTCATTACAACTGGTCTTACTCTTGGTCTTCTTCCTAACCATCGAGTTCTACCTGCTTTACCTGATACGGTAAGGTTATGCTCAGGATTTGATACCGATCCTATCGTCGCTAAACATGTGATTAAAATCATTCTAGTCTCCCCAGAAGGCATTTTGATGATTGCATATTTACCGTCTCTTGCGTTTAATTGTGCGTATGTTCCAGCCCCTCTTGCAATCGAACCTCCTTTACCAGGTTGTAGCTCAATATTGTGGATCATTGTTCCTAATGGAATATCAGATAGGTACATTGCGTTTCCAACTACTGGAGTAGCATCTTTACCTGACAATACTTTGTCACCTTCTTTCAGTCCATTTGGAGCGATAATATATCTCTTCTCACCATCAGCATAATATAATAGTGCAATGTTTGCAGTTCTGTTTGGATCGTACTCAATTCCCTTAACTGTTGCAGGTATATCAAATTTGTTCCTTTTGAAATCGACAACACGATATTTCTGTTTGTGACCACCACCTATGTGTCTCATGGTCATTTTACCGTCATTATTTCTACCACCTGATTTTTTCTTCTTTGTAAGAAGAGATTTTTCGGGAGTAGATTTGGTTACTTCTCCAAACTGCAAAGCCACTTTATGTCTTTGCCCAGGTGTGGTTGGTTTAAACTTTTTAAGACTCATTTTTTTAGTCGTTAATAGTTATTAAATAAATCAATCGTTTCGCCATCAGCAACCGTGACAATGGCCTTTTTCCATTTTCTAGCTGTTTCGCGAACGATTCCTTTGTTCGTATATTTCATAGAGGCCTTACCGCCACCGAAGTTTGCAGTTCGAACTTTAGTAACCTGAACACCATACATTTTCTCTACAGCATTCTTGATTTCAATTTTGTTGGCAGTTTGAATTACCTCAAATGTAAATCTGTTCATAGTCTCAGAAATCATTGTCGCTTTCTCAGTTATGATTGGTTTTTTAATTATTCCTTGTAAATTTTGCATGGCTATTAGTTAAGGATCTTTTCAATTTGTTTAATGCTTTCTGAGGACACAATAACTTTAGATGCATTAAGAACATCGTATGTGTTAAAAGAGTCAGCAGTAACAACTTTTACTTTTTTCAAGTTTCTTGAACCTAAATAAGCTGCATCGTTCTTATCACTAAGGATGAAAAGTACTTTTTCATTCTCAAGTTTTAGAGAAGCAATAAATGCTTTAAAATCTTTTGTTTTTTCAGTAAGTCCAGACAAATCATTCATAACCATGATAGACTTGTTTTTCGCTTGAACAGAAAAAGCCGATTTTCTAGCAAGCCTCTTAAGTTTAACGTTTAACTTAAAATGATAGTTTCTTGGACGAGGGCCGAAAATTCTACCTCCACCAACTCTTGTTCCTGACTTGATGTTACCAGCTCTTGCTCCACCAGTACCTTTTTGTTTCTTGATTTTTTTGGTCGAACCAGCAATTTCACTTCTTTCCTTTGCTTTGTGCGTTCCTTGTCTTTTGTTGGCAAGGTGCTGCTTGACATCTAAGTAAATTGCATGATCGTTAGGCTCTATTCCAAAAACATCTTTAGATAGATTTACTGACTTATCAGTAGCAGAACCTTTCGCGTCGTATATTTTTAGTTTCATTACTTTACAATTGTTAGGGTTGAACCATTGGCTCCTGGCACAGAACCTTTAACGATAAGAATGTTTTTGTCAGCGATAACTTTCAATACTTGAAGGTTTTCAGCAGTAACTCTTTTGTTACCCATTTGACCGGCCATTCGCATTCCTTTGAAAACTTTAGCAGGGTAGGAGGCGGCACCAATAGAACCTGGAGCTCTAAGTCTGTTGTGCTGACCATGTGTTGCTTGACCAACACCTGCAAAATTGTGTCTTTTCACAACTCCTTGGAAACCTTTACCTTTTGAAGTTCCAGCGATGTCAACAAATTCTCCTTCAGAGAAAATCTCAACATTAACAGTATCTCCTAAATTTAGGTCCTCAAAGTTTGAGAATTCAGCAAGTGCTGACTTAGGTGTAGTTTTGGCTTTTTTGAAATGTCCTTGCAATGCGTTTGGCGTATTTTTTTCTTTTTTACTTCCAAACCCAAGCTGAACAGCTTCGTAACCATCTCTGTCTTGTGTCTTCACCTGAGTGACAACACAAGGACCAGCTTCTATCATCGTGCATGGTAATGCCTTACCCTCGGCACTGTAGATACTAGTCATTCCGATTTTTCGTCCAATTATTCCTGGCATGTTTTTCGTTTTTTTTATTAAACTTTAATTTCTACATCAACTCCACTTGGCAACTCTAATTTCATCAACGCATCAACCGTTTTTGAAGAGCTACTGTAGATATCCATCAATCTTTTGTAAGCGCACAATTCAAATTGCTCTCTTGCTTTTTTATTGACGTGTGGAGATTTCAACACGGTGTAAATTCTTTTGTGTGTTGGGAGTGGGATAGGACCACTAACAACAGCACCTGTCGATTTCACAGTTTTTACAATCTTTTCAGCTGACTTGTCAACCAAGTTGTGATCGTAAGATTTTAATTTAATTCGAATTTTTTGACTCATTTTCTTCTTCTTAAATATTATGCAACTACTTTTCCGTTGGCTTTATCAATAACATCTTGTGCAACATTCTTAGGTGCCTCTGAGTAATGTGAAAATTCCATTGAGGAAGTTGCTCTACCCGAAGTAATTGTTCTTAATTGTGTTACATAACCAAACATTTCCGATAAAGGCACATCTGCTTTTAAAACTTTAGCACCATTCTTATCGTCCATTCCTTTCATCATTCCTCTTCTACGGTTCAAATCTCCAACAACATCACCCATGTTTTCTTCTGGAGTAACGATTTCGATTTTCATTATTGGTTCTAGTAGAATTGGAGAACAAGCTTTCATTGCTTCACGGTATGCCATTTTCGCCGCAAGTTCAAAGGAGAGTTGGTCTGAATCCACTGCGTGGAAAGAACCATCAATCAACTCGACTTTCATAGCTTCAACAGGGAATCCTGCAAGCACTCCAGTTTTCATTGACTCTTTGAATCCTTTTTCCACTGAAGGAATAAATTCTTTAGGAATATTACCACCCTTTATAGAGTTAACGAACTCTAGACCTGTTTTTTCTTGATCCTCTTGTGGTTGAATTTTCACAAGAATATCTGCAAACTTTCCGCGTCCACCACTTTGTTTCTTGTATACCTCACGGTGGTCTGTTGCTCCTGTAATATCTTCACGATACGTTACTTGAGGTGCACCTTGATTCACATCTACTTTGAATTCTCTACGTAGTCTATCAATGATAATTTCTAGGTGAAGCTCTCCCATTCCAGAAATAATAGTCTGACCTGATTCTTCGTCTGTTTTAACTTGGAACGTAGGATCTTCCTCAGCTAGCTTTTGAAGACCAACAGATAACCTGTCAGTATCTCCTTGCGTTTTAGGCTCAATTGCCACACCGATAACGGGATCTGGGAAGTCCATTGATTCAAGAATGATATGCGCATTCTCAGCACATAAAGTATCACCTGTTTTGATGTCTTTAAATCCTACAACCGCTCCAATATCTCCTGCACCAAGTTCTTTCACTTGCTTTTGCTCTTTGGCGTGCATTTGGAAAATTCTTGAGATTCTTTCTTTGCTATTTGAACGTGTATTGTAAACGTATGAACCAGCATCTAATTTTCCAGAATATGCTCTAACGAAGCACAAACGTCCAACGAATGGATCAGTTGCGATTTTAAATGCCAAAGCTGAAAAAGGCTCGTCCACTGATGGTTTACGAATAACTTCTTCGTCTGTCTTAGGATTGATTCCTTTGATACCTTCAATGTCAAGCGGCGAAGGTAAAATTTCCATTACCATGTCAAGCATCGCTTGAACACCTTTATTTTTGAAAGCAGAACCACACATCATAGGTACTACTTTACCTGAAATTGTAGCTTCTCTTAGTGCGTCAAGAATTTCTCTCTCTGTCAGTGAGTTTTCATCTTCAAAATATTTTTCCATTAACGTATCATCGAATTCAGCAACAGCTTCGAGTAGTTCTCCTCGAAGTTTTCTCGCTTCATCAATAATATCTTCTGGAATTTCAATTTCTTTAAATGTCATTCCCATATCCTCTTCATTCCAAACAATTCCTTTGAAATTGATAAGGTCAACCACTCCTTTGAAATCATCTTCAGCACCGATATTGATTTGTAGTGGAAGTGCGTGACTTCCCAACATTTCTTTAACCTGTGCACAAACATTTAAAAAGTCAGCACCTTGACGGTCCATTTTGTTAACAAAACCTATTCTTGGTACATTGTAGTTGTTTGCTAATCTCCAATTCGTTTCTGATTGAGGCTCAACACCATCAACGGCTGAGAATAAGAAAACCAAACCATCTAAAACACGTAGCGATCTGTTTACCTCAACGGTGAAGTCAACGTGTCCCGGTGTATCAATAATGTTCATATGATATTGTTGGCCTCTGTAGTCCCAATTTAGCGTAGTAGCGGCAGAAGTAATGGTTATACCTCTTTCCTGCTCTTGCTCCATCCAGTCCATAGTAGCGGCACCGTCATGAACCTCACCAATTTTGTGGCTTACACCACCGTAGTATAGGATTCTTTCTGTAGTGGTAGTCTTTCCAGCATCAATGTGAGCTGCGATACCAATGTTTCTTGTGTATTTAAGATCTCTAGCCATGGTTTAAAATCTAAAGTGTGAAAATGCTTTATTTGCTTCAGCCATTCTTAAGGTATCTTCTTTCTTTTTGAAAGCAGCACCTTCCTCTTTAGCAGCAGCTATAATTTCCGCAGCTAGTTTCTGAGCCATGGTTTTTTCGTTTCTCTTTCTCGCATATCCGATTAACCATTTCATGGCTAAGGATGCTTTTCTTCCTTCGCGAACAGGTGTAGGAATTTGAAAGGTTGCCCCTCCGACTCTTCTACTTCTTACCTCAACGCTCGGTGTGATGTTTTCAATCGCTTTCCTCCAAACGTCCAAACCTTCTTGGTCGTCCACTTTTTCATTTACCATATCTATGGCGTCATAAAAAATTCGGAATGCTAAACTCTTCTTACCAGAAAACATAAGGTTGTTTACAAATTTTGTAACGACAACATCATTGAATTTTGGATCCGGCAGAATCGCAATTTTTTTGGCCTTTCTTCTTCTCATTATATTAAATAATAAAGGTTATTGAATTTATTACTTCTTCGGACGCTTCGTTCCGTATTTAGATCTTCTTTGCGTTCTTCCTTGAACACCCGCTGTATCTTCAGCACCGCGAACGATGTGATAACGGACTCCTGGAAGGTCTTTGACTCTTCCACCTCTAACTAATACCAAGGAATGTTCTTGAAGGTTGTGACCTTCGCCTCCGATATAAGCGTTAACTTCTTTACCGTTCGTAAGGCGAACTCTTGCCACTTTCCGCATCGCTGAATTTGGCTTCTTAGGTGTTGTTGTATAAACTCTTACACATACACCTTTACGCTGCGGACATGAATCAAGTGCAGCAGATTTAGATTTCTTAACTACCGCAGTTCTCCCTTTGCGAACTAATTGTTGAATAGTTGGCATAAAATACTCTTAATTGTAAATAAAATAAATTACCTCAAACGCACTTTGAGGGGTGCAAAGTTACTTAATTTTATTTATTACACAAGGGTAAAGGAAAAAAAAACAATTTTTTTTGAATAGATTTTTCGTTAACACATTAAATAGCCCTTTTTAACAAGAGTTTTAGGCGTACAAAACGTGTTTTATTGCATCGATGAGCTTCTCTTTACTTGGTAAAGCTTCTTCAATCAAAGTTGGGGAGAAGGCGAAGGGTGTGTCCGTTTGGGTTACGCGTAAAACGGGTGCATCAAGATGATCAAAAGCATAACGTTGAACGTGGTATGCAATTTCTGATGAAATGGAGGCCAATGGCCATGATTCTTCAACGACAACGCATCTGTTGGTTTTTTTAATAGATTCAACAATGGTTCCGTAGTCAATAGGCCGAATCGTCCTTAAATCAATAATCTCAATTTCAATATTTTCTTTTGCTAATATTTCAGCAACTTCTTCTGCAATCTTTATGATTTTTCCAAACGAAACGATTGTGACGTGTTGTCCTTTTCGTTTGATATTTGCTGTACCAATAGGTATTAAGTATTCTCCTTCAGGAACCTCACCTTTATCACCATACATCTTTTCTGATTCTAGAAATACGACAGGGTCTTCGTCTCTAATTGCGGATTTTAATAAACCCTTAGCATCTGCTGGGTTTGATGGTGTGATTACCTTCAAACCAGGTACATGTGCATAAAATGCTTCAAAACTCTGCGAGTGTGTTGCTGCCAACTGCCCAGCAGTTCCATTCCCCCCTCTGAAAACAATAGGGCAATGATACTGTCCTCCTGACATTTGAAGCATTTTTGCAGCACTATTTATAATCTGATCTGCTGCAAGGATTGCAAAATTCCAAGTCATGAACTCCACTATTGGTTTCAATCCATTCATGGACGCACCAACTGCAATACCCGCAAAACCTAATTCCGCAATAGGTGTATCAATAACACGTTTAGGTCCAAACTCATCCAAC
>CESA01008355.1_pt1 | contig 17539 bp, 15 predicted proteins | sample 531061 | NCBI WGS metagenome assembly CESA01 (sample SAMEA2621254, study PRJEB7988) | marine metagenome | biome: marine biome (ENVO:00000447); feature: surface water layer (ENVO:00002042); material: "saline water (ENVO:00002010), including plankton (ENVO:xxxxxxxx)" | depth 5 m
TCCTAAATTCCTTGGAAAAGACATTTCAACTAGCGTCACATACAAACCTCCATCGGCAACATCATGTGCAGCATTGATTCTGTTTAGCTGAATCAGCTCTTTGGTCACTTCATGCACTTTATGCTCATAATCCAAATCAAAATATGGGGCCGGAGACGCTTTTACACCATGATAGTTTGCTAAGTATTCAGAGGATGAAATATCTTCTTCATATTTACCAATCAAGAAAATCAAATCACCTTTATATTTAAAATCTAATGACATTAGCTTACTCTTATCCTCTAAGATTCCAATCATTCCAATTGTTGGAGTTGGGAAAACAGGAACCTCCACTCCATTAATCACAGATTGGTTGTAAAAGGAAACGTTTCCACCTGTTACAGGTGTATTAAATTTTAAGCAAGCCGCTGACATTCCTTTGATTGCTCCTACAAACTGCCAATAAGATTCTGGATTGTAAGGATTACCAAAATTCAAACAATTTGTAATTGCACTCGGCTCTCCACCTGAACAAGCAATGTTTCTGGCCGCCTCAGATACCGCAATCATCGTACCTATTTCTGGATCGGCATTTACATAGCGTGAGTTACAGTCTACTGTCATAGCAAGTGCTTTGTTGGTTCCTTTGATGTTTACAACACCTGCATCAGAAGGGACATTTGTCGTCATGGTCCTTGTACCCACCATTGAATCATATTGCTCATAAACCCATCGCTTTGAAGCAATATTCGGCATTGCAAGCATAGCTTCAGCAACTTTTTTCAAGTCCTGAGGCTGCTCGATCGCATTAATATCAAATTTCTTAAACTCTTTGTAATAGTCAGGTTCTTTATATTCTCTTTCGTATTGAGGAGCACCTCCTCCAAGAACTAATGATTCGGCTGGAACATCCCCTACCTGCTCACCGTTCATGTAATAACGAATCCTTTGGGTATCTGTTACTACACCTATTTCCTCCGCATGAAGATCCCATTTATCAAAAATATCTTTCACGATTTGCTCCTTTCCTTTCTGCACAACAACAAGCATACGTTCTTGCGACTCAGATAGCAAAATTTCATAAGGAAGCATATTCAGTTGTCGAGTAGGTACTTTGTCCAAATCTATTTCCATACCAACCTCACCAGCTGCGCTCATCTCACAAGTCGAACATGTAATACCAGCGGCGCCCATATCCTGCATTCCAACAATAGCATCTGTTTCGGACAGCTCCATAGTAGCTTCAAGTAGTAATTTCTCCATGAAAGGATCACCAACCTGAACAGAAGGTAAATCAGAAGCAGAATCTTCAGTAATATCTTTAGAAGCAAATGCTGCTCCAGCGATTCCATCCTTGCCTGTTGAGGAACCAACAATAAAAACTGGATTACCAGGCCCTTTCGCCGTAGCTGAAATCATTTTTGTCGTATCAATTGTACCGGCAGAAAATGCATTTACCAATGGGTTTGTATTGTAAGAATCCTCAAAGGCCACCTCTCCTCCAACAATCGGAATTCCAAATGCGTTACCGTAATCACCAATACCTTTCACAACTCCTTTTACTAACCATTTAGTTCTATCGCGTTCGATATTTCCAAAGCGCAAAGAATTTAATTGTGCAATAGGTCGAGCGCCCATCGTAAATATGTCTCTATTAATTCCTCCTACGCCAGTTGCAGCGCCTTGATAGGGTTCTAAAGCACTTGGGTGATTATGTGATTCTATTTTAAAAACACAACCCATACCATCACCGATATCGACCAATCCTGCGTTCTCTTCACCCGCCTTCACAAGCATGTGGGGACCATCTTTTGGCAAAGTCTTCAACCATAAAATTGAATTCTTGTAGGAACAATGTTCAGACCACATTACAGAATATATAGCTGTTTCTGTAAAATTTGGTGTTCGACCAAGGATGCCCTTAATCATTTCAAATTCATCTTCTCTCAGACCTAAATCTACCGCTTGCTCTACTGTTGCTTCTTTTTGGAGGGTTTCGCTCATTTCTTCTTTGTTATCAGACAAAAATAAGTATAAAATAGGTATCTCATTCCATATTAAAAAAGAATTAAATCTACCTCTACATCATATTTGATAAAGAAACCAAAACACCATCAGATTTCATTATTTTAAGTATTTTTGTTCCCTAAAATAAGTACTATGAATTATGACATTATTGTAGTAGGAAGTGGCCCAGGAGGATACGTTACTGCTATTAGAGCATCACAGCTAGGTTTAAAGACAGCAATCGTTGAACGAGAAGAATTAGGTGGGATATGTCTGAATTGGGGATGCATCCCAACAAAGGCGCTTCTAAAATCTGCAAATGTATTCGAGTACTTAAGTCATGCTTCAGATTACGGAATAACCGTTAAAGATGCGAAAGCAGACTTCGCGGGAATGGTCAAAAGAAGCCGAGATGTTGCTGATGGAATGAGCAACGGGATCAAGTTTTTAATGAAGAAGAATAAAATTGATGTGCTGACTGGAAACGGAGTCATCAAAGCAAATAAAACCGTTACGGTTACCGATGAGGCGGGTAAAAGCACAGACTTCACTGCATCTAGAGGTTTAATTATTGCTACTGGAGCAAGGTCAAGAACATTACCTAACCTACCTCAAGACGGTGAAAAAATAATTGGATATAGACAAGCAATGACATTAAAAACACAGCCCAAGAAAATGGTTGTTGTGGGCTCCGGTGCAATTGGTGTTGAATTCGCTTATTTCTATAATGCAATTGGAACAGAAGTAACGGTTGTGGAATACCTACCAAATATTGTCCCCGTTGAAGATGCGGATGTATCGAAACAGCTCGAAAAAACATTCAAGAAATCTGGAATCAAGGTGATGACAGGCTCTTCTGTAGAAAGTGTGGATACCTCAGGTAAGCAATGCGTAGTTTCAGTTAAAACTTCGAAAGGAGAAGAGAAAATTGAATGCGATGTTGTATTGTCCGCCGTTGGTATTCAGGCTAACATTGAAAATATAGGTTTAGAAGACGTGGGTATTGTTGTAGACAAAGGAAGAATTCTTGTGGATGACTTTTACCAAACAAATATGCCCGGCTACTATGCAATCGGCGATGTTGTCCCAGGTCCGGCTTTAGCGCATGTCGCTTCGGCAGAGGGAATTGTTTGTGTCGAAAAAATAGCAGGCCACCACCCTGAAGCTATTGATTACGGAAATATTCCAGGTTGTACTTATTGTTCACCTGAGATCGCTTCAGTGGGTATGACAGAAAAAGCAGCGAAAGAAGCAGGCATCGAATTAAAGATCGGAAAATTCCCATTCTCTGCTTCAGGTAAAGCAAGTGCAGCCGGTGCAAAAGACGGTTTTGTTAAATTACTGTTTGATGCCAAATATGGTGAGCTATTGGGCGCGCACATGATTGGAGCGAATGTTACTGAAATGATTGCAGAAATTGTTGCGATTCGTAAACTCGAGACCACAGGAGAAGAATTGATTAAAACGATTCACCCACACCCAACAATGTCAGAGGCCGTAATGGAAGCAGCGGCAGCAGCCTACGGTGAGGTCATACATTTATAGATTCAAAGCTTGATGCTATTTTAATGGACAACAAAGAATAGCATAAATATTGTCATGAGCTCAAGTAGGAAATATAAATGCCAGATATAGCGAAAGTTGTTTTCTTTGTTTTTTACATATAGAAGAATTGCTGGAAGTAGCGCAAAAAACAAAATAAACCATAAATCTAGGGTTAAGGCAAATATACCAATAAGGGCATGAAGTGTATGCCACAACCAGTGAAGGGATAGTTTTTCTTGAATATTCCAAGCGATAAAGCTTACAAAAAAGAAGAGCAAACTGAATACCAACAAAAAATCCGGAATTACCGAAGTATCTAGATCAATAAGCTGATTTTGATTTAATAGCGATGCCGTAAGTATCGGATTAACACTTATTTTCAGCAATATCCCCAAAAGAAATAAATAGCTGTATCCCTTTCTGCTATTTGCATTCATCAGAATGAACCGCAAAGCACCCCAAAGTAAAACAAAATCAAAAATAGGAAAGGGAAGTAAAAAAAAATTAGCCTCAAAAAATAGTCCGAAGCCATAAGCTAAAAAGGTCAACACAGCTAAAAAAACAAACTTCTTCTCCCTAATCATCAGATCCGATTACATCATAGATGTAGTCGAAGGTAGAAAGAATTTCAGCCTTACCATCTACGATGGCTATGTCATGTTCAAAATGTGCGCTGGGCATTCCGTCTTCAGTTACGATCGTCCATTCGTCATCAAGTGTTAGAACTTTCTCAGTCCCCATATTGATCATAGGCTCAATGGCAATCGTTAGTCCATTTTGGATTTTTTTACCACGCCCTCTACGGCCAAAATTAGGAACTTGAGGCTCCTCGTGCAATGTTTTTCCTAGACCATGCCCCACAAGATCTCTTACCACTCCGAAATTATTTTTTTCAGCATGTTGCTGTATGGCCCAACCAATGTCCTCCAATCGATTGGCTGTCGTGCATTGCTCAATCCCTAAATAAAGACACTCTTTGGTAACCTTAAGCAGATGACTTCGCTCGTCAGATACATCGCCAACCTTAAATGTATATGCATGATCACCATAATATCCTTTATAAACGGCACCACAATCAACTGAAACGATATCTCCTTCCTCAAAAGGTTTTTCAGTAGGTAAACCATGTACAACTTGCTCATTAACAGAAATCAACAAGGTACTAGGACAACCGTATAGACCAAGAAATCCTGGCTTAGCATCTTGCGAAAGGATATAATCATGTGCCATTTTATCCAATGAAAGGGGCGTTATTCCCGGCTTAATTAGTTTAGCGACCTTCCCTAATGTTCTGCTTACCACCTGCGCTGCATCACGCATGATTGCAATTTCTTCTTTTGATTTGTATAATATCATGTATTTGTTAAATAACGACATGGGTCGCAAAGGTAGATAATTCTTATTGATAGATGAATAATTAACTTAATTTACTCAACCATTTCATAGTATCCACTTGATCCGCGTAATCATCCAATGCCGGACATTGCGCTGTGCCAAAAGGTAAACCATTCAACCCAATTGAACATTGAATAGCACCCTTGTGCTGTTCAAGATAATCATACACCTCAGTCAAGTCATTATAAAAATGATAGTAGATCATACCAAGCGGAGAATGCAGATCTTTTGTTTCCTTCATTAAGACAAAATTATTGTCCAACAATTTTTCTTGATTCATCAAATGAACGGCCTTATTGTAATCATAATTGTTGCCATATTTTTTATTATTAATCACCTCTCCTTGATGAACAATATGTTCAAAAACCTTATTTATATCATAAGACTCCGGAAGTAAGAGATGCGAAACACTTCGGCAACCACGTCCGAAAAAATCAAAAATATCGCTACCCAAAGACATCAGCTCTGCGCCCGTTTCACGACCACTGAGAACGGCAACTGAGGTCCTATTCTTTCTAAATATATGTGGGTATTTGGAAAAATATTGTTCAAAATGGAGAAAACTTGTGTTACTTCCAGTCGCAATTACGGCATCAAAGCCTTTCATATTTCGACTAGAAAATGATATGTATTTTCGTATTTCGGGATAAAAACAAACCAAAAACTCGACCAAAACCGGTAAAAGCTTGTCATCTTCCGAGCTCATTTTAGCCAACACTTTATTTCCCGAAAGCAACACACAAAGAAAATCATGAAAACCAACAAGCGGAATATTTCCAGCCATAATGACAGCAATCGTTTTTGGTTGACTTGTGAATGTATATTTCGAGCACCAAGATACTAAATGATCTGTCTCTAGTGCACTCCCCAGATTAAGCATTGCTTTTCTAACCATTGGTTCGGTATACCATCCATTATGATGCTTAAGCTTTTCAATAGTAGTAATCAGCTGATTATACTCGGACTCAGTGACACCTATTTCAAAATTATTCCAGGGCTTTTTTTCACCTATATTTCGCAATACAATACCGAGTTGACTAAAGGCTTGAATTAATGATTCTCTTTTCACGGTACAAATATACTAAGCTTCTTTTTTGTAAGATTGAACAAAAGAATCAAATTTGGGGTTTATATTTGTATAAAAAAGGTGTGGTATGTCTATAATGATAACAGATGAATGTATAAACTGCGGAGCGTGCGAGCCCGAATGTCCAAATAATGCAATTTATGAGGGTGGTGCAGAATGGAAATACGCCGATGGAACCTCATTAAACGGCATCATTACTACACTTGATGGAGATGAAGTTGACGCAGATCAATCCTTTGAACCCGTGGACATGGATGTATACTACATTTCTCATGACAAATGTACGGAGTGTGCGGGTTTTCATGACGAACCTCAATGCGCGGCTGTATGCCCTGTAGATTGTTGTGTAGATGACCCTGATTATCGTGAATCTGAAGACGAACTCCTCGCTAAAAAAAGCTTTTTACATTTATAGAGGTTCGGCAATCGAAACCTTAATGTCTATATATGATGCGCCTACTCCACGCTGGCTGTAGTTTGCATCATTCATGTCGTAGCCCCTTCTACCTCTTAAACACGATAAAATCTCACTCTTTAAGCGACCTTCTCCAACACCGTGAATAATCAGAATACGGGTTGTTTTTTTCTTTAAATGATCATTTACAAATCGTTTAAAGGTATTCATCTGAATAGTGAATTTTTCATGGGCTGAAGCCTCATACTTATTGGCATCAAATGACTCAAAATGAAGATCTAGTCTAGGAATATCTTCCGCATTTATTTTATTCGTTTTCGGCTTTGCACGATCCACCTCTTTGGCTTGAACATCTCCGGTATTAAAAAAATGGATTTTAACAGCTTTATCCAAGGGAATCTTCAAAAGAAAACCATGCTCATCAATAACGTGCAGCAAATCATTCTCAATAGATTCGATTGTATACCTTCCCGTTTCATGTAAAATAGAAATAACCTCGCCAATAGAAAACATAATATATACGGTTACATATTTCTTCTATACTGACCGCCAACCTCAAACAAAGCATGCGTAACTTGCCCAAGTGAAGCATGTTTGCAGATCTCCATGAGCTCTTCGAACATGTTTTGATTACTCACGGCAGCATCCTGAATCGTTTTGATACCTTTCTGTGTGCTATCTTTCTCTGCTTCATGCAAATTATTAAGCATTTCAATTTGGTATTGCTTTTCGTCCTCTGTTGCTCTAATGACCTCTTTAGGCAATACCGTAGGAGAACCCTTCGAGCTTAAAAATGTGTTTACACCAATAATTGGGAATTCACCTGTATGCTTAAGTGTTTCATAATAGAGAGACTCCTCCTGAATCTTAGACCTTTGATACATGGTTTCCATAGCACCTAAAACTCCTCCGCGCTCAGTAATCCTATCGAACTCAGAAAGGACAGCCTCCTCCACTAAATCTGTTAGATCTTCAATAATAAAGCTTCCTTGAAGCGGATTTTCATTTTTAGCTAAACCAAGCTCCCTATTTATAATCAACTGAATCGCCATTGCACGTCGAACAGACTCCTCGGTAGGTGTAGTGATCGCCTCATCATATGCATTCGTATGTAATGAGTTACAATTGTCATATATCGCATACAAGGCTTGCAATGTTGTTCGGATATCATTAAAGTCAATCTCCTGTGCATGCAGAGAACGACCGGAGGTTTGGATGTGATACTTCAACATTTGAGCCCTTGAATTTGCACCGTATTTCTTCGCCATTGCCTTGGACCATATCTTTCTTGCCACCCTCCCAATTACTGCATACTCAGGGTCAATTCCATTAGAGAAGAAAAAAGAAAGATTTGGACCAAAATCATTAATATTCATTCCTCGGCTTAGGTAATACTCAACATAGGTAAAGCCATTTGCAAGTGTAAAAGCCAGTTGGGTTATTGGATTGGCTCCTGCCTCCGCAATGTGATATCCAGAAATAGAAACGGAATAAAAATTCCGGACACCATTATTGATAAAGTATTCTTGAACATCTCCCATTAACCTCAAAGCGAATTCAGTAGAAAAAATACAGGTGTTTTGTGCTTGATCTTCTTTTAAAATATCGGCCTGGACAGTTCCTCTAACTTGGGTAAGTGTTTTAGCTTTAATCTCATTGTATATGGCTAAAGGTAACACCTGATCTCCTGTGATACCAAGCAACATAAGACCAAGACCATCATTCCCCTCGGGAAGTTCACCATTATAACTAGGACGCTTGCCCCCTTTCGCCTTATAGATAGACTTAATTTTCTTTTCAGTAGCTTCCTCAAGACCTTCTGCTTTAATATACTTCTCACAATTTTGGTCAATTGCTGCATTCATAAAGAAAGCTAAAAGCATTGGGGCTGGACCATTTATCGTCATTGATACTGAAGTTGCCGGATGACTTAAGTCAAAACCTGAGTATAGTTTTTTCGCATCATCCAAACAACAAATAGATACACCCGCATTTCCAATCTTACCATAAATATCAGGACGAAGGTCAGGGTCGTTCCCGTAGAGTGTTACCGAATCAAAAGCTGTAGACAATCTTTTAGCCGGCATGCCCAAACTTACATAATGAAATCTTTTGTTTGTTCTTTCAGGCCCTCCTTCTCCCGCAAACATACGAGTCGGATCCTCCCCTTCCCGCTTGAATGGAAATAATCCTGAGGTATATGGGAATTCTCCCGGGAAATTTTCTTGAAGTACCCAGCGAAGAATATCACCCCAACCATTATATTTAGGAGATGCAACTTTAGGAATATCAGAATGGGAAAGAGATTTAGTATGGGTCTGAATTGACAAGGCCTTATCCCTTACCTTAAATTCAAATATTGGATTCTTAAATAATTGCTTTCGCGCATTCCAGTTTTGTAATATTTCCCAATTCTTAGGATCAAAATTTAATTTTTCCTTCTCTAAAACCTCTTGAATATTTTTTATTAATCGGTCCTTATCATCATAATTCGATTCTTTAAGTGTATCAATCGTTTGCGTCAAACCAAATAATTTATCCGCAACTTTTACCTGTGCTTCAACCCATTTATTATATGCTCTGTTGTTTTCTGATATCTCAGATAAATATCTTGTTCGGTCCGGAGGTATTACAAAAATCTTTTCAGACATTTCACGTGTAATCTCAAAAGTAGAATGAAGCTCTGCATTTGTCTTTTCAACAAGCTGATCCATGATTACCTTGTAGAGCGAATTCATTCCTGGATCATTAAATTGAGAAGCAATTGTTCCATGAACAGGCATATCATCTACATTGGCATCCCAAAGGTTATGATTTCGCTGGTATTGTTTCCTGACATCTCTTAGTGCATCAAGCGCACCTCTTTTATCAAACTTATTCAGTGCAATCACATCTGCGAAATCAAGCATATCTATTTTCTCAAGCTGTGTTGCCGCTCCATATTCTGGGGTCATTACATAAAGAGATACATCAGAATGATCTAATATTTCCGTATCTGATTGTCCTATACCAGACGTTTCAAGAATAATTAAATCATATTCTGCTGCTTTTAGTATCGAAAGCGCCTCAGCAACGTGCTTTGACAAGGCTAAATTAGATTGTCGTGTTGCCAAAGAGCGCATGTATACACGACTATTTTTAATCGAGTTCATTCTAATTCGATCACCAAGTAAAGCACCTCCAGTCTTTCTTTTAGAAGGATCTACAGAAACTACCGCAATTTCCTTGCCTTCAAAATCAACAAGAAATCTGCGTACCAATTCATCCACTAATGACGATTTACCCGCACCACCCGTTCCAGTGATGCCAAGCACAGGAATAGCACTCTTTTTCGAGATATTTCTAATCTCAGACAAGGCTTCTTCATGTATTTTCGGGAAATTCTCAGCTGCAGATATCGTCCGCGCTATGGCAGGAACATCCTTTCTTCTTATCTTTTTTATATCATGCTCTAAATTTTCACCTAAACCATAATCACAACGCTCAACTAAATCATTAATCATCCCTTGCAAACCCATGGTTCTGCCATCGTCAGGGTGATAAATTCTTTCCACACCGTAATCCTGTAAAACTGAAATCTCTTCCGGCAATATAGTTCCACCTCCTCCACCAAAAATTTTGATGTGAGGAGCTCCTTTTTCACACAGAAGATCATACATATATTTAAAATACTCATTATGTCCACCCTGGTATGAGGTCATGGCTATCGCCTGAGCATCCTCCTGTATCGCACAATCCACAACTTCCTCAACAGAGCGGTCGTGTCCAAGGTGTATTACCTCGCAACCTGTCGACTGAATAATCCGACGCATAATATTAATAGCAGCATCATGGCCGTCAAACAAAGATGCGGCGGTTACAATTCTGATTTTATTTTTGGGCCTATAAGGTGGGATTTGTTCCATTTAATCTACGATTTAAACGCCTCCAAAAGTACAAAAATCAAGTCAAATCAATTGATGTTATCAAATAGAATAAAATGTAGCCTTATTAATCATTGAGCAGCAGACTCGAAAACCCAGTAATTTCTGTATTTACTGCTTGCATTGTGGTAGTAGCCAACCCCCATATGGGTTGCACTTTTATTCAATAAGTTCTTCTTGTGACCTGGACTATTTACCCATCCTTCAAAAACTGATTGAGGTGATATGTATCCTGCTCCAATGTTTTCTGTATTCGCAAATCCATCATAAAAACGACCAATTCGTTTGAATGTAGAAATGCCTCTCTGCAAGGATTGACTATTGCGATTGTGCGTCGCATGCTCAAAATAATTTTCATTGGCCATGTCTGCCGCATGATAACGACTCGCCTGCATAAGAGACTTGCTAATTCGAAGAGATTCTAAGCCATTTTCAATTCGGTATTGATTTATATATTCAAGAAGCTCAACTTCATAAGAATGATTTAAAACTTTAATCCGCTCCTTACCTGATGGGTTAGCATTAAACGATATAGAAACAGGACCTTCATGTGGCGATGAAAATGACATCAGGAGTATGCTCAAAACAATAAAAAACTGCACTGATTTCATAAGGAAGAACTTTACTTACCATAACATTAGAAACAAACATGGTTACGAATTTTAAAGAGAATTGTACTCCAACTCTGTACTTCGTTCAAATGGAGTTTTACAAGAAATCATTTCTTTAACCCGAAGCATTTCGGGATATTTTTTTGCCTTAAAAAAGGTTTTAATCCGAGCGGAACCTATACACTGAATTTCCTCAAATGCAGTAATAGATTCAATCCTATAAAATGATTTTTGATTCGATAACTTGCGATAAATCGGATAATCAGGCATTTCGGTCAGTTGAACTGTAAATGTATTCATTAGTTATCACACCTGAACAAGGTGCCCAAAATTATAAATTCATAACTTAGTCATCATTTATAACATATGAATAGTTCCTTAAGTAATCAGGATCGTAACAGTTTGAGTCAGGCAAAAAAAAAGCGTAAGGAATATCGTAAGAAGCTTTTACACCTAAAAAAGAAACGACCCAAACAAATCAACGATCGCTTCAATTCGCTTCATGACGATGAATTTGAAACGATGGATTGTTTAAAGTGTGCGAACTGCTGTAAAACCACAAGTCCAATATTTAGGAATGTAGATATCAATCGACTCGCCAAGCATCTTAGGATGAAAGTTGGTTCATTTACCGAAAAATATTTAAAACTTGATGAAGACAATGATTATGTTCTAAAAAGCGCTCCATGTTCGTTTTTGAATGAGGACAATACCTGCAGTGTGTATGATTTTCGGCCCTTAGCATGCCGAGAATACCCCCATACCGATCGAAAAAATGTTTTACAAATCATTGATCTAACCATCAAAAATACCGAAGTATGCCCTGCAGTAGCGAGAATTGTAGGTAAAATAATTAAGGCTTAAAACACAACATTGTACTATTTTCATATGTTCTATTTTATATGATTGCATTTCATCCAATTTATGTCCATGAGCTTCCTGAAAACCATCGTTTTCCTATGGAAAAGTATGATCTACTACCCAGACAGCTTATTCATGAGGGGACAATTGAGCAAAGCCAATTCTTTGTACCGGATTCCATTGAAAAAGTACATATTGAAGCCGTTCACTGTTGTGACTACCTTAGACGCCTAGTCAACCTTGAGACATCAAAAAAAGAACAACGCATCTCAGGCTTTGTGCACAACGAAACCCTAATTAAGCGTGAATGGACGATCATGGAAGGAACAAGAAAGGCAGCAGAACTTGCCATGGAAAATAATATCTGTTTTAATATTGCAGGTGGCACACATCATGCGTTTTCAAACCGGGGCGAAGGATTTTGCTTACTAAATGATCAAGTAATTGCTGCACAATGGCTTCTAAAGCAAAAAAAAGTCAATAAAGTACTGATTTTAGATCTTGATGTACATCAAGGCAATGGAAGCGCTGCCATGTGCTCGAAAGAGGATCACATCTTTACGTTTAGTATGCATGGAAAAAACAATTACCCCCTTCGTAAGGAGGATTCAGATATGGATATCGAACTAGAAGATGGGATAAAAGATGCGGCCTATTTATATCAGCTAAAAGAAGGATTGGATCATATCACGAAATGCTTTGATCCTGAATTTATTTTTTACCAAGCCGGAGTAGATGTACTTGAGAGCGATAAATTAGGAAGGCTAAACCTTTCTTTGGACGGATGTAAAGAAAGAGACATTATTGTTTTCGACTTTAGTAAACAACTTGACGTGCCAATTGTCACCACAATGGGTGGAGGATATAGCAAAGAAATAAACACGATTGTTGAGGCGCATGCCAACACTTACAGAAGTGCTTATGACATTCGTAGCTAAATCACTAGAACATTCTGTTTATCTACACACAAAATAGTTGTAAATTTGTCCCATTATGTATCAGATTCTCTTTCTTAATGATATTGCTGGAACGGAAATTTTATTGATACTAGTATTTGTACTCATATTCTTTGGAGCTAAAAGTATTCCAGGCATTGCAAAAACGATGGGAAAAGCAATTTACCAAATCAAGAATGCCTCTAATGATCTCAAAAGTGAAATTAAAAACTCCACGGAAAATATTAAAAAAGACCTAAATGTAAATGCGCTTATAAAAGAAACAGAGGAAGAAATAAAGCTTCCCATGGATCAAATGATGACAGATATAGAACATACCATAAATTACGAACCCAAGAAACCCAAGAAAAATGAAAAAAGCTAGTGTTGGAATTATTATGGGCAGTGCATCTGACCTTCCGGTAATGCAAGGTGCAATAGACATTTTAAAAGAATTTGGTATTGAAACTGAGGTGGAAATTGTTTCTGCACACCGCACGCCTGAAAAAATGGTTAGCTATGCGAAAAGTGCCGCGGAAAGAGGCCTAAAAGTAATTATTGCCGGGGCTGGTGGGGCAGCACATTTACCTGGTATGACAGCGTCTCTTACATCGCTACCTGTTATTGGTGTACCCGTTAAATCCTCTAACTCCATAGATGGATGGGATTCTATTCTAAGCATTCTACAAATGCCGAATGGTATTCCAGTGGCAACAGTTGCCTTGAACGGTGGCAAAAACGCAGGAATCCTCGCAGCTCGTATTATCGGTACTGCTGATACAGAAGTTTCGGAAACTCTTTCTCAATATCAACAAGCGATGAAAGAAAAAGTAGAAAAAAGCCAGGAGAAGCTGCGTTAATCGTATATTAAATACTTGGCTCGAATTACACTATAAGCTTCAAGATCACTATCCCAAGTTTTTCTAATTTCCTTTTCAGATAATCCATTTATGATTTGATTATACAACTTTTCTGTACCCGACAAAAGCACAAAGAATTTCTTTCTATTTATCGTTGAAACAGGATCTCCAACAAGATTTAAAGCATCTATAAGATAACGAAGTGTAAATCTTGAATCGAGTGGCTCATTGGCTAGGTTTACACCTCCGCATTGAATATTTTGGTGTTTCGGATAAACAGCACCCGTCATAGATTTAGGTTTAAAGCTAAAATTATCTTTATCCAAATCAGGATGACCATAAAGTTCAAAAGGTTTTGCTGTGCCTCTACCTATACTTATCGTTGTACCCTCAAAAAAACAAAGACTAGGATACAACCTTATCGAAATATCTGAGCGTAAATTTGGAGAAGGAGGAACTGGTAAACTGTAGTGCATAGAATGATGATAATTTTTACACTCCAAAACCCTCAAATCACATTGCAAACTGTCCCTTAACCAGTACTCACCGTTAATCATCAATGCATATTCGCCTATAGTCATCCCATGAACAACGGGCACCGGATGCATACCAACAAAGCTCTTATGTGTCATTTCAAGAACAGGACCATCAATATAATCCCCATTTGGATTTGGACGGTCTAAAACCAATATTGGAACACCAAACTCGGCACATGCTTCCATTACGTTATGTAGCGTAGATATATAGGTGTAGAAGCGCACACCTACATCCTGTATATCAAAAACAACTAGCTCAACATTGTCTAGATCCTCCTTAGTAGGTTTTTTGTGATCACCATATAACGAAACAATCGGTAATCCAGTTTTCTCATCTCTAGAATTGGCTATTTTTTGACCAGCACTTTGAGTACCACGGAAACCGTGCTCGGGAGAAAAAACCTTTAGTAAATGAACATTTCGACTTATTAAAGTATCTACAAGATGCTGATTCATGCTTAGTATAGAGGTCTGATTACCGACGAGTGCAACAGTCCTATCCCCTATTTTCTCCAAGAGTTCCTCCATTCGCTCTGCACCAAGCAAAAGACTAGAGTCCTTCTTCTCAATAGTATCTTTAATCTTTGAATAATGTTCAGATGAATCAGGATGCGACTGACATGAAAAAAGTAAAAAAACAAAAAAAAGCACAAGACCCAATAGCTTTGTGTATTTTTGATAAAGCAATAATCCTATCGTGTCTTTTGAATATTTCATAGCGAACAAAATTCTTAAAAGTAAAGAGAAAGGTATAAAAGTTTCTAGACCTATACTCCGTATTTCTTTAATAAGTGTTGCACTCACCATTATTGTAAACCTCATTACTCTGGCTATTGTACATGGATTTCAAAGTGAAATCAGGCAAAAAATTGTTGGCTTCAATGCACCGATTTTCTTACTTAAGGCCGGTAATGAAAATATTTATGAGGCAGATCCTCTAAATGAAAAACAAGACTTACTTGCTGAAATTGAAAACATAAAAGGAATCAAACAAGCTACTCCTATTTTGTACAAACCCGCACTACTGCGTTCCGAAAAAATAAAAGAAGAAAGATACGAAGAAGGGATAAAAAACCAATTGGAAAAGCAAGAAGTCAGCGGTGTTGTATTAAAAGGGATCTCAGAAAGCTATCCTAGATCATACTTAAATTCTATCCTTAAAGTAGGGAATGTTCCTTCGTTTGATAAAGATCAAAACGAAGTATACCTTTCTCAAGAAATCTGTAGAGATCTAAATTTTAAAGTCGGTGATGACATCGCTATTTTCTTTGTGAAAAATAGATCATTGATGCAGCGTTTCAAAATCAAGGGTATTTTCGAAACAGGAATAGATAAAATTGACCGACAAATCGTTTTTGCACCTTTAAAAAAGGTACAAGAACTTTCTGATTTTGGTGACCGAAATAGAGGGAATAACCATTTCGTTTCAGGGTTCGAAATACATATCGATAATTGGGAGTCACTTCAAAATGTTGAACAAGAAGTCAAAGATTTGGCTGAACTAAAACCGAATGAACATGGAGCTCTTTTACAAAGCATGTCTATTTTAAACTCCGAAAGCGACATCTTTTCATGGCTCGGTTTTTTAGACACTAATGTCCTTATTATCATATCATTAATGATTCTAATTGGAATTGTTAATATAGGTTCTGTATTATTGGTAATGATTGTCGTTAGAAGCAATTTTATTGGCGTACTAAAATCTCTTGGATCCTCAAATTGGAGCATTCGAAAAATTTTTTTGTACCAAACAGGTGCCCTCATTATAAAGGCAATGATGATTGGAAACATCATTGGACTAGGCCTTTGCTATTTCCAATATCAATTTCAACCCATTACTTTGGATTCAAGTATTTATTTCTTATCCCACGTCCCAATCAAACTTTCAGTAGGTTCTGTAATTTTCATTAATGCAATTACATTTGTTACATGTATGACAAGTCTATTGATCCCAAGCTTTGTTATTGCCCGAATTTCGCCGGCAAAGTCAATAAAATTTAATTAAGGAGAGATGATCAAAACTACTTCTATACCGCGTTCAAAGCTTCCGTTTTTTTCTCAGGAAGAAATTGATTTGATCTATCATCAGGAAAAACTCTCCGAGTTCATAGGGCTAAAATTTGCGATAGAAAACTTTGAAAAACAAATAAAAACGAAAAAAAAGCTCTTCACAAGTGAACAGCGCAACACAATTGCTAGTGTTCTTGAAGGTAATTATGAAAAACTACCAGAAAATGCATTAGCCCTTAAACAAATTGCACTTTTAAAAGAAGAGAATACCTATACCGTCACCACAGGGCATCAATTGTGCCTATATGGAGGCCCACTCTATTTCTTTATAAAAATAATTCACACGATCCGACTAAGTGAAGTCCTTCAAGAGCAATACCCGAATTACAATTTCATCCCTATCTTTTGGATGGCCTCTGAAGACCATGATAGCGAGGAAATACAGAGCCTAAATATATTTGGAAAGAATATCATTTGGAACCATGATCAAGAAGGTGCCGTTGGTAAATTCAATACTGACAACTTGAATGAAGTGAAAGATCAGCTTCTAGCACTTTTCAGGCAGCCAAAAGGAACTGAATTAGACAAGTATTTGAGCGCAATGGATGGCATTACTTATGGAGCCGCATTCAAAAGCTGGGTTCATAATCTTTTTGGGGAAATGGGCCTAATCGTTCTAGATGCAGACCAAAGGGAATTAAAAAAACAAATGATACCTGTGTTTCATAAAGATATACTGGAAAATTTTTCCAATGAGTGTATAGAAAAAACCAATCAAAAGTTATTACAAGAAAAAAGGACACCTCAAATCTATTCAAGAAAAATAAATGTCTTTTATATGGAAAACGACAAGCGCGTTAGGATTGTGAAAAATGCTGCTGGTGATTACGAGGCGGGAGAGATAAGCTTTTCAAAACATGAGCTAATTGCTCTATTGAATGAGCACCCCAACCGCTTTTCGCCAAATGTTGCACTTAGACCCATATTACAAGAATTATTACTACCGAATCTATGCTACATAGGAGGCATGGCAGAATTAAAGTATTGGGCACAACTTAAAACTGTTTTTGAAAGCTGTAAGCTTCCTTTTCCGATATTACAGATGAGGTCAAGCCTTTTATGGATTGACAAGAATGCTGATCAACGGATGACTCAGCTAGGCCTAACAATTGAGGAGTTATTCGAATCAACTGAGCTACTACAAAAAAAGATGCTCGCTAAGTCAGATACAAATCCTATTGATTTAGAGCAGGTTTCAAAGGCGATAGAAATAGTTGAAATAAGTTATCAAGAATCGATAAAAAATAATCCAGGGCTAAACGACTGGCTCGGAGCAGAGCTAAATAGAATTAAACAGCAGCACAAATCAATTCAA
>CESA01145877.1_pt1 | contig 17424 bp, 22 predicted proteins | sample 531061 | NCBI WGS metagenome assembly CESA01 (sample SAMEA2621254, study PRJEB7988) | marine metagenome | biome: marine biome (ENVO:00000447); feature: surface water layer (ENVO:00002042); material: "saline water (ENVO:00002010), including plankton (ENVO:xxxxxxxx)" | depth 5 m
TCCTCTTCCTCTTCCTCTACTTCCTCCTCCTCTTCTTCTACTTCCTCTTTTTTATTAATTTCTTTAAATTTATTATTATTATTATCGCACCATAATTTTTGAACCAAAGGAGTAAGACTATTAAATTCTTCTTGTGTAAGTGATTTATTTTCAATAGTTTTTGTTATGAAATCTTTAGGTCTTTCATTAATTTCAACTTCTTCTTCATCTTCATCTTCATCTTCTTCTTCTTCTTCTTCTCCTTGACCTTCCTCTTCCTCTTCCTCTTCCTCTTCTTCTTCAACTGCTGCATTCCAATTACCATTTTCATTCTTTTTAACAACGAATTGTTCTTTTTCTTTTTTAAACAATGTTTCATATTTATTATTTATTCTATTAATTTCAGATTCAACAGATATAGTTGTTTCACCATCATCCGTATATATAAACTTCTCTTTAAAATTATTACTTTTAATTTTAATATTTTCTAATGCTTCGTCTCTTTCGCGTTTAATTTCTAAAGCAATTGTTTCAGATAGAATAGCTGATGTATCTTTTTCAGATTCAGAATCAGATTCTGAATTATATAGACAACCACCTGAGTACATGTGGGCCATTTGATTCGGTTGATTTTCTTCACAACCGTTACATTTATTATCTACAATTTCAAGAGTAATATTACCAGATTTTTTAATTTTTTCAATCTCATTTTCCAAGTTACAAATTTTTTGTTTGTAAAAATTTATTTCATCATCAATTAAAGGATGTTCAATTATTTTATCTACTAATGATTGATATTTCAATAGTTTATCTGATGTATTAGATAATTCATCAAATCTTTTTTTTAAAACCAAATCAAGTTCATCCACTAAAGGTAAAATAGCGTTTTCAAATGATTCTAAAAATATCATTTTAATAGAAAAATAGGAATTTTTAAATAAATTATGTTTAGCTTCTTTAAAATTTTCTGAAATTTCATCTCTAAGTGACTGGCTCATATATATTTTATTAACGTACAATTCGTTTAATATAGTTTAAATATAGTTTATAAGTAATATATATAAGAATGCAGAAAGAAGAATTAATAGATGTTACTGAATTAATAAATGTAATAAAACGTCAAACAGATTATGATGATAAAAAAGCACAAGATAAATTGTTAGAATTTGATTTAAATGTAGAAAATGTAGTAAGAGATTATATGGGGTTACTTAATATTAAAAAGGAGACTAAAATAAAATCTTCAAATCAAGAAAGATACAGAATGATTCGTGAAACAATGGATGCAATAGATAAAAAATAAATTTATTAATAATATTATTAAATTTATTTAATTGTTTTGACTACCAAATTTTTCCGTGACAACATCATTTTTAGAAACATGAGCTGATTTTTTTTTAATTTTTAAATTTGAAGAACTTATATTATTACTATTACTATTATTTAATAAAAATAGATCATCATTATCTTCGTGTAATTCTGGTAGTATTCTTGTTAATGGTTTATCAACAATAAATAATAATCTATCATGTTGAAGTAAATTTCTGTATTCAGAAATAGATAAATTTCCATAAAACTTTTCCAATGTGTAGTGAGGATTGGGGGCTGGTTTAATATTTTTCTTATAATCGTATATTTTTGAGTATATATTGTTAATTAATTGGTATCTTTCGAATTTACTGGATGAATCAATATTTTCATTCATTAAATATGCAACAGAACATTCAGGACTACAAAAACATCCATATGCATCATACTTATTATTAATTTGATGTTTAGGTATGTAAATAGGTGGATTATCAAAATCACATGTACACCAAAAACATGCCGATTTTTTGTCACAAATATTATTTGTATGTAAATTATATTGTAATTCTTTTAATTTTGTATGTATTGTTTTCAAAGACGAAGACTCATTGTTTTCATTATTTTCTTTTATATTGGTATTTGTTTGATTTAAATTAAGTTGTTGATTAAAATGATCATTTTGATTGTCTGTATAATTTTCTATATTTTGAAATGCTAATTCATTATTTTTAGATGAAAATAAGTTATGTGATAAAATACTATTATCAGTAGTCTCTTTATCAATATCATTTTTAGAACATTTTAAATGTAAAATTACATTGGAAACAATTTCATTGTTATTTTCTTTAATATTACTATCTTCAATAATTTTTCCTCCTTTGGGTTTTCTGCCTCTTTTTTTAGGTATAGGTGGTTCAGTAGACGTATTAGAATTGGTAGATCCTTTTTTTCGTCCTCGTTTTTTAGGTTCTGTGTTCATTTTGTGATAATTAATACTTAGTAATTTAAGTAGTTTTCATATATATTTTAAGTATTTAAACATAAATTATTAAATATTTAATAATGGAGAATATACCCTGGGTAGAAAAATATAGACCTTCATCACTTAATGACATTGTTTTAGATGAATTGAATAGAGAAATATTAGAAAATATAATTACAGAAAATCATTTTCCAAATTTATTATTTTACGGACCACCAGGTACTGGAAAAACAACAACTATGATAAATCTAATAAATACCTTTCAAATTAAAAATGATCAAAAGAATAAAGATTTAATGGTTCATTTGAATGCTTCTGATGAAAGAGGTATAGATATTATAAGGAATCAGATAAATCAATTTGTTAATAGTAAATGTTTATTTAATGTCGGTATAAAATTTATTGTATTAGATGAAGTAGATTATATGACAAAAAATGCACAACAAGCATTAAAATACTTGTTACAAACATACAATGATAATGTGCGTTTTTGTTTAATTTGTAATTATGTTAGTAGAATAGATGAATCTCTGCAAAATGAATTTGTTAGATTAAGATTTAATAATTTACCATCAAATCATATAATAAAATTTATTAAAGAAATATCAGATTCAGAAAATTTGGACATAACAAATAATAATTTGGAAGCAATACAAAACATACATAAATCTGATATACGCAGTATGATTAATTTTATGCAATGTAATCAAGATAATTTGTCTTTGTGTAAAATAATAACAAGATCAGAATGGGATGAGTTAACAGAATTAATAGAAGAAGGAAACATAGATAAATGTGTTATATATTTAAATGAATGCAGCAAAATATATAATATGGAAAAGATAAATATATTGAAGGATTACATCTTTTATTTAATCGTTCAAAAGAAGGTTATTTCTGATGATTTTTTAAAATTTGTTAGTAATATATTTCATTTTGAAAATTGTGATTCACATTACTTTATTATGTACTGTTTATTGAAGCTTATCTTCATCTTTAAGTAGATAATAATAATTTTTCATACGATGTTCTAATTTGTTAACAAAGCTATTAGGAGGTGTATTTTTATTAGGATTAAAAAAATTTCCAGTTAATCCGGCTTGTTCGAAAATAATATCAAAGGAATTAGTTTTTTGAATTTTAATAGGATTCTTCAAGATATCCTGTTCCTTTTTGGGAAGTTCCATGATATAAATATGGTTATATTTTTTTTTAAAATTGATTTAAAAATATATTTAAAAAACATATATAAATAGAAAATGGATGATTGCGATGAGGCGTGGTTATCATTTTGTGACAATGGTGAAATAGAAACAAATCAATCTTTTGATATGAAAGATGAAACAAGAAATGTGTTAGGAAATATTCCTAAATCGTCTGACATTTACATATCGACGAAAACGAAAATTGCATATTTGAATAAACCTATTAATCTGAAGGAGTGTTTTTGGAAAATAAATGTAATGTCGTATGCTGCACCAAAAGAAGGAGTAATAAAAAAACAAATGAAGTTTAATTTTGTAGATGAAGTAGATATTTCATCAACTCAAAATAAATTGAAAAATGAAGAATATTACGATGAACATATAATCACACATGTTCGCAATCCTGAAGGTAAAATAAAATTTAAAGATATTCGCAAAATTAGTATAGGAATCAGTAAAAAAGATATTACGAGTTATAGATGTAAGCAAAAGAGTGCTTTTTATAATTGTTTTGTTTTGATTATTAGGTTAAATGAAAACGGAATTTTTAAAGAATCACATGTTAAAATTTTTAATACAGGTAAATTAGAATTGCCTGGAATACAAACAGACAAAGGATTAAAAGCATGTTTAAATAAAGTATTAGAGATTTTAAATAATGATTGTAATTTAGATATTTCTTTAAGAGATTGTCCATGTGAAACAGTTTTAATAAATTCAAATTTTACATGTGGATATTATGTAGATAGAGATAAATTATGTGACATATTGAAATATAAATATCATCTTCATACTTCTTATGATCCTTGTTCGTATCCAGGAATAATGAGTAAATTCTACTATAATAAAAATAAAGAAAAACAGGATGGAGTAAAAGATATTTCATCAGATGACAATGTTGAAATGTCATTTATGATTTTTAGAACAGGTAGCGTGTTAATTGTTGGGAAGTGTAGTGAAGATATTTTAAATGTAATTTATGAATTTTTAAAAGATATTTTACATAATGAATATCAAAATGTATATCAAAATGTTGATAATGAGAATCAAAAAGAACAAAAAGAAAGCAATAAGAAAACAAGAAAACGTTTAATTACATTAAATTTCAATCAAACATAATAGAAATACATTTATATATAATTTCTGGATTATTAAAATCAATAATATGTTTATTTTTTATATCATCCATTGATACATACTTTTTTATTATTTTTTTTATAAAATAAATAACTGAATTTATATAAATTTCATTTTCATTAATGTTTGATATTAATGTATGATTAAATGATTGAATTGTTTTAATTGTATCAAATAAAAGAGATGCTTCTACTGTTATTAATTTAGAAAATGATTTTATTAATAATGATGAAGAATCGAGATAAATATTATTTCTTTCTGCACTATTAACATTATCAACTTTATCAAAAGTGTTAAATATAATTAGATTAAATAACTCGATGGTTGATTTGATAGTATCATATTTTTCTTTTTCTTCATTCATAGGACTTTCAAATGTTCGTTTAAAACCATCATTTATTTCAAAAATAGTTTTTTTATAAACAAAGAGTATTGCATCGGTTGATGTTAATCGTAAAAAGACATGGTTATCGTCGCCAACTTGTCCAATAAATTCTATATAATAGTAAAATGCTTTACTACAGTGGTGATGAGTCAAATCAAGATTTTTTGTGTATAATAATAACATTATAAATACGTATTGAATGGTTTCAATTCCTTTTATAATAACATATTTGAAGTAGTTATTTTTTTGAATATGAATATTTGCAACTGAAAAATTAATGTATTCTGATATGATATCTAAATATTTATTTATGATAACGTCATTAGGTTCTTTTAATACTTGTTTGTAATTTTCTATAGAATTAATTGATTTGTTCATGATTATATAATTAAATTATATAATAATAATAATCATTGAACGTTAAATAAATAATATTTAAATAAGTATTTAAAAAGTATTTAAAGATATAAATTATAAATGTCGAGTTCTGCAACTGGAAGTGCAAGCGAATCAAGTAGTAATTATAGACTACCCTGTAATGCTGCTTTACAACATTCAAGTAAAATAGCTATAGTAGAAGATAAACCAGTAATGTTAGATTATTGGACCTTGAGTCAAGAAGGAAAAATTATTATTGGCGTCAAGGAGGACGGCGAAAAATTGCTTGTCAAAAGTGAAGATGAATATACAAGTCCAATTGTTAAAATTTATAAAGTAGAAACAGAATATTTAGTATTAACTGAAAATTCAATTTATATTATTGATGTAAAATGTCCTACACGTAAAATTTCTTAAATTATGAATACATAGTATATATTTATAATTTAAAATCATCAATTGTAGTAAAATAATGATGAACATAAAATCTCATGTTTCCTGATTTACTTGTAAGAAATTGACATATATGTATATATTGTTTATTGACATAGTAATAAGCATGTGAATCTTTAGTATTAGATTCAGATATAATATTAAATATATTGTAATAAGTATTTTTACAGTAAAGTAAATATGTTTTATTATTAATAATATTTTCGATTTCTTTATCAAAATTGTATAAATAATATCTCAAGTCATCCGGATATGGTTTTGTTGGAAAACCGAATTTTTTAGAAAATAACAAAATTTTATCGTATAATTCTTTTGGTTTATTTAATTCTTTTAAAACATATGATGTATAGATATCTTTCCAGTACATACTGAATATAATATCATTTAACTCGTTAGGTAGTCTGTCTATCATAATTTTAATGATTAATACGTTATAATATATAAAATATAATGTTTATATATTTTGTGTATAAACACAAAACGCCTTTTTAGCTCAGTGGTTAGAGCGTTCGCTTAGTAAGCGAAAGGTCGTGAGTTCGATCCTCATAAAAGGCTTTTATAATTATTATATAAATATTATACAATAATTTATTAATTAAATAAAATACAATATAGATATTTATGGATATAAAAGAACGAACAAATGAAATAGTGAAAATTTTTAAAAAGTTAAAAGAAATGAATTTGGGTATTGGGGGTTTTGAAGAATTTGATGATTTTAGAACAATATGCAATAAATTTATAAGAGAAGGTGAATTTGTTCATGGAGAGATTAAAGTACTGGGAACTAAAAGAATAATTTGCTATTCTTTTAAAGAACGTGTAGAATGTATGTTAAAGTATGATGAAACAGTATAATGTGTATTAAAAATATTTAAATAAACATCCTTTTAATTTAAATATGGATTGGAAAAATATAAATGATGCTCCTAATTTTTCAGAATGTATGAATAATAAAGAAGTAGAAGCAAAAATAGTATCTGTTTATGATGGGGATACTATTAAAGCAATATTTCCATTAAATGGTTTGATGTTAAAGTGGAACTGCAGATTAATTGGTATAGATACGCCCGAAATAAGAACAAGGTCAACTATTGAAAAACAATATGGATATATTGTAAGAGATAAATTGAGAGAAAAAATATTAAACAAAATCGTAGTGTTGAGATGTGGAAAGTTAGATAAATATGGACGACTTCTCGTAGAAATTTTATGTGATAATAAAAATTGTCATATTAATAATTGGTTAATAGATAATAAGTATGCTTTTTCATATGATGGAGGTACAAAAAAATCATGGTCAGAAGAATTAGAGTCTAATAGTAATATTTACAGTATTCTTTTTGATAAATTAACAAAATAATTTGATTAAAATTATAATATAATGAATTAATTATATTATAATTCATAGCTCCCGCCGAGATTTGAACTCGGGATCTTTTGATTACAAGTCAAACGCCTTACCACTTGGCCACAGGAGCAATTAGTACATATGTACTATAGATTATACAGATATTATCTTTATATTATTTACTCTAAAAATTGAATTAAAATAATTATTAAATTATTAAATAACCAACATGACGAATTTAAAGTTAGGAATAATAGAATTATATTGGCCAAGAATACATGGTGAGTTAGAACAAAAAGATAGTCATATACATTATCATTATATAGTAAGTGAAATAATTCCAAAATACTTATTAAAACGTAACTTTTATAATAAAAAAGCTGTTAAGGAAATTCCATTATATTATAAGAATCATTATAATAAATATATAAATCTTAATAATGGCTGGTCTACGGTATGCAAATATCCAAATTTACATATAACAAATTTTGAATGTATTGTATCCAATAACAATTATTTTCAGTATCATATTATTAAACCTTATTTACTTGATTCTTATCATTCAATAGCTATTATAAAAACATATTTTATTCGTATAATACAGCGCGTATGGAAAAAATTATATAAAAAACGCAAAGAAATTTATGACGAGCGTAATAAATATTGTAATATAGAATATAAAAATACAAACGGAGAATGGCCAAAACATTGTAATGATTTTCCTTCTGCCCGCGGTATATTATACAATATATAATAATATTTTATATGTATAATATTTATGGAAGACGGAATTGAACAACATACGTCTATGTTATTAAATCATGTGCAAATGGATAGATCGTTGAATAGAGAAGAAAATGTAGAAGAAAATGAAAATTTGTGTATATATTTGATGAATAAAGTTAAAAGATATATCAGATTATTTTATGATCCATATAATTTATTTTAATCTTTTACAATATTAAATGAAAATTCATCCGTTGTGGGCACTATGTATTTTTGTGCGTATATCTTTAATTATTACAGTTAGATATGTTTATATGAACATGAAAGAGTCATTTGTATACAAATTATTAGTAGTTATTTTAATCACGATTGGTACTGGTTTTTTTTATAAAGCTTATTTTGGATCTAATAATGAAGAACAAATAGCCAAAGTTTTTTGGCATGATGCAAGATATGTACATGGAATATTGTATCTACTATCGGTTTATTATTTAATGGTTAATAATATTAATATGAATTCTATTATTTTAATTACAGATTTGCTATTTTCATTTACATACCGAATTGTTAAAAATAAATAAATACATAATTATGTAGTTATCTATTCTAATATTTCTTCAATTTGTTTTAATTTTTCGATGGGTATATTTTCAGGATATTTAACGTGAAATAGTATGATTAGATTTCCAATGTGATTTTCACGTTTCATTCCTAGTTTATCTATTTTTTTTTTAAATTCAGGAGCAATTAATGTACCCATCTTATTGTGAATACGAAAAATTTTACCAGTAATATGAGTAAATTCAAAATAAAAACCACATAATGATTCTTTTAATGTAATATGTTTATGTAAAATTAAATCAATACCATTTCTTATAAATTCGGTATTATTATCAACTTTTATATGTATTTTTACATCACCTACTTTATTATATTTGTTAATATGTCCCTTCTCTTTTAGTACAATAACTTCATTATCGTCTACACCTTGAGGAACATTAATATATATAGTTTCTTTTTCCTTTTCACGTATGCTTGAATCATGCCAGATTTCTCTATCTATTTCAACGGGTAAACTACATCCATTATATGACTGAACAATATCAATAGTAAGTGTAACGTGGATAGTTGATGGTTTTATATTTTTTTCAATTTCTTTCTCTTTTTTTTTAAACATTGCTTCTGATTCTTTTTTGAAATTATTATTTACAGAACCACTAATAAACATATTTTTTAATTCTTGTTCAATTTGTTCTGCAAACATATCTGCATCTAAGAAACCTGGAGATGCCATATGAATAGGAATTTCAGTAGATTTTACAGGTCCCATATTAAACATTCCAAAAAATGGAGGAGGAATAGGCATTTTTGACATATTATGTGTAGAACTGTTTTGCATATTTTCGGCTCCAAAAAAAGCATTAAATAAATCGTGTGTAGGGTTTGATGAACCAAATTTTAAATTGACGTCGTATTCTTTTCTTTTTGAAGGGTCACCTAAAGTGTCGTATGCAGCTGATATTTTTTGAAATATTACTTCAGAATCTTTACTGTTACCATTTTTATCAGGATGATATTTCATGGATAGTTTTCTAAATTGTTTTTTGATTTCTTCTGGGCTTGCATTTGAATTTACATTTAAAATGTTATAATAATTGTTTTCTTCATTCATATTTATATTAATATTGTATTAGCTTAAATACTTATTAACGAATTAAATATAATGAAAGTATCTTTTATAAAAAAATATAAACCAACTACATTAGAAGATTTTTGTTTTGATAATGATATGTTAACTGTATTAGAATTGTTAAAAAATGTGAATAATATGAATTTTTTATTTGTAGGTAATTCTGGAAACGGAAAAACAACATTAATTAATATTTTGTTAGAAAGCTATTTTGGTTCGGTTACAAATCAAAATATTTTATACATAAATAATTTGAAGGATCAAGGAATTTCTTATTATAGAACTGAAGTAAAAACATTTTGTCAAACATCATGTGATGTTAAAAATAAGAAGAAGATAGTAGTAATAGATGATATAGATTTTATAAATGATCAGAGTCAACAGGTATTTAGAAACTGCTTAGATAAATATGGTGATAATGTGCAGTTTATTTGTTCATGTGTAAATACGCAGAAAGTAATAGATAGTATTCAATCACGATTAACAATTGTGCGTTTGACGCCTGTAATTGTTTCAAAAATGAATCAAATATTGAATAATATATGTAAATTAGAAGATATTAATTTAAATAAAAAATCGAAAGATTTTATTGTTAGCGTTTCAAATAATTCGATTAGAACATTAATAAGTTATTTAGAAAAAATTTCATTATTAAATAAAGCCTCTGTTAGCTTAACTACCATTAAAAGAATATGTACAAATATTTCTTTTGACAATTTTGAAAATTATATAAATTTGTGTAAAAATAACAAGTGTCAAGAAGCGTTTGATTCAATAATGAGTATTTATGATATGGGATTTTCTGTAATAGATATTTATGATAATTTTTTTATTTTTGTAAAAACTTCTGAAACATTGGAAGAAAAACAAAAATATGATATTATAAAGATGTTATGTAAGTATATAACAATATTTCATAACATTCATGAAAATGAAATAGAATTAATACTATTTACAAAACAGTTAATTGACTTATTCTGCATTAAATAGTTATTTATTCTGCGTTAAATAATTATTTTAAATGTTATTATATATATACCCAAATGAGTAACCAAATTTTAAAAGAGAAAATTCCATCGGATTTATTATATGATTTTTGTGAAAAAATTTGTATTTTTAAAACTGATACATACTATGTTTTGAACAGAAGCTCATTTAAGAAAGCAGAATATAATAATTTAATAGATGAATTTAGAGAAAAAATAAAGCCATATTATCACAATTCAAAAGTTTATTACGTAGAAAGGCAATTAAATTATTCTAAGTTTGTAACTTTACTACGTCAAATATGTAAATGTAATCATATTTCATATACATCAAAAATAAAATATGATAAATCAACGTATGATATTTATTATTATATTTATAAATAAATTAATTGAATTTTGCTTTGTTAAATAGTCTTCCAAGTGTATTAGAACAATCTGAAAGTATTTTATTTTCATGTAAATAACAAAACCAATTGTATTTTGTTCTTTTTAACAATTCTACATCATCTATATGTAAACCATATATAGATGGATGAAAATTATCATAATGTTCTTCAAATAAATTCTCAATTAGTATTGGTTTGTTATTTTGATCTTTAATACCAATAATTTTTCCATTGATTGCTTTTATGTTAAATTTATTAAATGTTTCGTTGTATAACCATTTATTTGATTCAGAGAGAAAATTTGATTCATCAGAATAATCCTTAGAAATTAGAATTTCCAGAAAATTACAATACTTTTCAACGGTTTCATTATTTTTTGTTGCTCCGTAAAAATTCATATTTGGTATAAAGTCTAATTCGGTTGTATCTTTGCTTATACTTTCAAAGGCAAACATTTTATTGTCCAAAGAATAATCATGAAAAATATTATTTAAATTTTTAAAACATAAAAATGATTTGGGAACGACCATTCCACCATAATTATATATTAATTTTGCAATTGCTAATTGTCTAATCTTTTCTTTTATTGGACTTCCTACTTTGTTTAATTCAATAGTCCATCCTGGAATAAGATTATTAAATGATCTATCGTCTATTAAACAAACTTTGAACGATTTTCCACAATGTTTAATAATACTTTCAATTGTAAGATATAAATAAGGTTGATTAAGATTTTCACTATTTCTTGAATAAAATGAATCCCATGATCTACTGTTTATTTCATATGGAATATGAATCCATAAAATGGGTTTTTTACTTTTGGCAATAGAAGATTCAGATAATAAATACTTTCTAATTAATCTGTATTCACGTAAGTCATCATTATCATATTTATCTATAAATCTTCTGTATAAGAATCCTGCACCCATTAAAAGAACAAGTGTATAAATATATTCTAAATTCATTGTCATTAATTTTATATACTATAATCATATAAAATTAATTCATTTAAAATCGGTATTGTGATTAATTCAATAAATTAAAATACTTTTTAACTTTATTATGTATATCATTTGCTTGTTGTGCTTCTTTTGCCAAATAAAAAGCACGATGTGCTGATTCCTCATCTGCTTCAATATCTTTATTTTGTAATAATTTTTTAGATTGTTGTAATGATAACGGCTGTGTGTCTTGATTATTTCTATGATCTTTTAATTGTGATATATTATTGAATGATTCTTTTCTCATATCTTGTTCGTTTACAATTATTAATGTTTCTTCGTGTGCTTTCTTTAGATCTTCATATTGTAATTTGCTAAATACATCTGATCCATAATTGTTAGGAGCACTTGATACAATATTTGAATATCCATTATTTGATTCGTAATCCTTTATACCATCATGTTTTACTATTTGTTTCTGTTCATTTTTATACTTGTTTATCAATGATTGTTGTTCATCTTTGTTAATATTGCGCTTGTTTATTTCTAATAAGAGTTCATTGTTTCCAGATTTTAACCAATCATCGTATCCTACCTCTTGAAATTCATTTGCAATTCGATTTTCTTCAAAAATTTTGTTAAATTTTTCATTAAATTTTTTAAAGTCTGTATTATCAAAAGTTTTCTCTATATTTTCTTTTTTAATGTTATGATGTTCGTTATATGTTTCATAATACTTTTTTAAAACGTCTTCATATTCTTCGTTAAAATCAGCATTTTGATTTTTTTTAAAATTATGAATAAAGTATAGTCTTTTGTATGCTTTACTAAAAAATAGAAAATATTTTTTATCCAATTTAGATTTATCCGGATGTGTCATTAATACAGTTTTTTTTGCTTTTTTTAGATCTTCTTCATCGAAACTGTAATTTATTTTAAATAAACTTAACAAATCTTGTAAATTATAATTTTCAATATTTAAATCAAGCTTTTCCATTGAAATATATTATAATAAAAGTTTTAATTTATGGAATATAATCGCTTAAAAAATTATATACTCCCTTTACATCTGCTCCAGATATTCCATTATCAGGTGCAAATGATGTGTTTCCTTTTTCCCATACTAAAATAGTTGGTATACCTGTAGACATTTTTTTACTTTTTAAATAAGCATATACATCAAAATTATCATCAATATCAATGTCAAAACATAGCACATCTTCAGGAGCTTTGTTAAATTTATCGTACACAACATCTTTTATTATTTTACATGGGTTACACCATGTAGCTGTAAATTTAATAATAATAATTCCAGGATTATTTGGCAATATTTCGTTTAATAGCTGATGTCTGTCTTTTATGGTATTATAAATCATTAATAATATAGAAGCATATAAAATTTTAAATCGTTTTTTTTTCTAATTTTAATTTAATAAGAATATGTTTTTGAAAAAATTATTAAAATTAAGTAATAGTAAATATCACTTTAAAATAGCATTATTATTAATAAATACATTAGTATTTAGTATCTTATATAGTTTATTAGATACAAGTCATTTTACAGGAGTTAACCCGATACAGGATAAAATTAAAGAAGAAATTATTGAGGATGAAGTAGATGAAGTTTCAGAAGTGGTAAAAGATACTTTTACAAATATTGTAAGTTATAAAGAATTATTTGGTGAAAAAGAAGACAAAGACAAAGTAGAAGTAGCACAAGATGTAAAAGATGTTGTAGAAGACGATGAAAAGAAATTAGAAAGACCTACATTTTTTCAAAATTTTTTTGATGCTTTTTATTTTTCAACTATAACAGCATGTTTATTAGGCTCAGGTGATATCTATCCTGCAACTAATACTGTTAAATTTTTAGTATGTTGTCAAACATTATCAACATTAAGCTTAATTTTGTATTAAATATTATTTAAATAAAATTATTTAACTAATTTTTTTTTGAAAATCATTCTTTTTAAGATTTGTAATAGGAGGTAAATTACTACATGATCTTATATGTTTACTCATTGCTTCTATACATTTTTTTTTCTTCTGAAGTAGATTATCCATGCTTTTTATGTTAATGTTTTTACCATTGGTTATATCGTACCATAACATTCTTTCTTGAGAATTGTACCAAGTAGAATCTTGAACATATTGATTATATAATTCAAATATTTTCAGTAGTTTACTATTTTTTCTACCATCTTTTCTATACAAACATGAAGCATATCTTAAACTATCAATTTGATAATATAATCTTTGCTTTAAGTTTACATTACATATAAAAGAAACATTGCAGTTTCCTTCAAAAATAGGTTTCAAAGCTAATGTTATTAATGTTCTTCTGTATGGAACGTATTTTTTCTTTTCATTAATATTACGTATACATTCTTTTAATGCCAACATATTTAAATTTATGTTATTGGCTTGTTTTTGAATAAGTGTATCTTTATTGACAGTTGATACAGTTTCCTGACCTGCCATATCAACAATAATATATTTTTTTTTATTACATTGAATAGTGACTATTGCATGTGAACGAGAAGAAGTATTATTCATTTCAGTCTTTGCAGTATTTCTATTTGTGACAATCATATTAATAATTTCATCTATGTTCTCGTGACTTTTTTTTATCACATTTTTAATAATTAAATCATCTGTTTTATAAAAAATTAATGGATTGTTCTCATTTAATAGGTCATATATATGATCATTATAGATCTGTACTGCTGATATGGTTAATTTACTTTTTTTCTTCTCATTATCTAATTTATTATACAAGTTTTTAATAAGACTACTTGTAGTATATGTTTTACCCGATCCTGTATAACCAAAAGCAACCCAATAATTCAAATTAAAATTATTAGTTTTTAAAATTAGATCATCAAAAATTTGTTCATTGCTTACATCAGGTGTCCATAGTTTATTAATAATAAATCTATGTTTTGTTTTATTATGATTCATAATAATTTTACATTTATTATCCTCTTGTATAAATTCATCATATGAACCGTCTCTTATGCGACAATATACCTGTAATGACATTAATATAATATATATTAATAAAAAAAAATTAATTGAATTTATCTAACAATAAAATAATATTTTTTTTATTCACATTGTAATGACTTGAAGTGCACTAATAGGAATTTCTGGTAATTCTACATGTGATTCCCAAAAATAACGACAATAGTTCCATTTAAATCTACAATCTTCAGAATACCAATTCGGGTTATTTTTCAACTTATCATAAATTTTTTTTGGTAGCAATTCTTGGAGACTACTTTTTGGTAAAACGTATGCAAGTTGCGTATATTGAGATATAATTGATGGATTTTTATACGGTATATATTCTATTGATAGGGAAGGAATGTATTTAATTAAGTCACATAACAGTGGAGGATAATCATAATTGTATTTCCACGTCCAATCAGGACAAGAATGTGTATAATATTTAAAATTCCATTCGAGAGCTTCTAAATAATTTTTACAAATTTTTTGTTTATCTTCGATTTTACCATCAATATCAAACAATATTTTATAGTACTTATATTGCCAGTATTTTTCGTATGGATTTATAAATTTCTCTTCAGTTATGTCTTTAACTGGAATGTTATTAAGTTTATCTTCTCCTTTTTCATTATGAAAGCTTTTACCCTCTAACATTAAACGTCGTTCATATTCTTCTTGAAAATATTCACATTCATTTTCTACTAAATAAGAAACAAATTTCCTAAAGTTATTCCAAAAAATTTGTTTTCCATCTGTTAAATTTAAATTTTGATCTCCTATTATTTCTTTGTACGCTTCCATTAATATATTAATACCATTTGTTCTAATGTTAATATGTGGAAAATGTGGCATAAAATCATTTCCAAGCATGAAACAAATAAATATATAATCAAATAGCTTATTTTTTTCTTGTTCTGTATTACATTTTTTATTATTGTTTAACGTAAAACTAATATTACTTGATAGATCTGTAATATCTAATGCATATAATTGATTTGGATTTAATGATTTATCAATGTGTTTTATAAATTCAGGAGTCTCACGGAATAAATATATGTTATTACATATATATAAATGATTTATACACAACATAATAAGATCTGCATCGAGACCATAAACAACAGTTGTTTTATTTTGATATATGTCTGAATTTTCTCTAATATGTTGAAATAGTTTATGTTCACCTTCGCCTGGTTCTATACTTGTTGATATTTTACACATTTTATTATTTCTGAAAGTAGAATGAATTTTATCTGATAATTTTTTCATAAACATTGTTCCTGGAGTTATTGCACATCTATCCCATTTTGATTCTTTATCTAATACTTGATTTGTAAACCAAGATTTGTATCTTCGACAACGTTGTTGATCTAACTTTGCAATTGGAGCAACTCCATCAAAGGCAATGTAAACAAAAGAAGAAGGTGATATGTTTTTAATGTAATAATTAATTTTATTACATACAAATTCAATAATTTTATTTTCAAAATCATCTTTATTCGTAAATTCAATATTAAATAATGAATCATAAATAATTGAATTACAGTCAAGTAGAAGATTATGAATATTTCCTTTTAATGTATCTATTTTTTTAATAATACTTGGATGATTTTTAACTATAAATGAAAAATATGCTGGAATTCCCATATAATATTTATATTACATAATACATTTAAGGTATTTTAATATAATATTTAAAATTGGTAATAAATAAGTAAAAAAATGATATCTGAAATAAATATATCTATATATTAATATGAAATCATCAACCGATATTATTTTAATTAATGACCAAAAAAACAAAATTTTGACAAATAATCCTAAGGATATATCATCTTTTATCAGGTCAAAAATATCGACATTTCAAGAAATTATTAAAAAAACTTGCTTATCCGTACAAAAGTATAAATATTTAGAGATTTTGGGTTCAAATGAAATAAATATATGTATGTCATCGCTTGAATTATTATTTACTCAATTAGAAAATATGATAGTTGATGTTAATAATGATTCTGAAGCAAATCTCGATATTTATGTTTCTAAGTTACAAGAAATAAACAATGATTTATCGTCGTTATTGAAGTCATTCGGAACTTATAGTATTGATGATTTAATAACAATATGCTTTGGAGGTGAGTTTTTAAGTACAATTGTTACCGATGAAAATAAAGAACGATATGAAATTATACAGAAATACATTCATCCTATTGGATACAAAGTAATGGCATATAAAGAGAAACGAAAAAGAAAAGAAATTGCAAAGAATAAAATTGTTGAAGATTTTACAATTGTAGAATCAGCAGAGAATTTCGATTGTTTTGATTTATCAAGAACAAGTAAGTCTTTTCAAACAAAAGTTTATGGTATAAAAATTGCTATTCAACATGAACCATTAAAAAAATCACTAATAATATGTGGAATAGTCGATGATATAAATATTGAATGTATGAATTATCCATTTATTCAAAAAAAATTACTTTCACTTTATGAAGATAAGCCAAATGA
>CESA01067754.1_pt1 | contig 17280 bp, 21 predicted proteins | sample 531061 | NCBI WGS metagenome assembly CESA01 (sample SAMEA2621254, study PRJEB7988) | marine metagenome | biome: marine biome (ENVO:00000447); feature: surface water layer (ENVO:00002042); material: "saline water (ENVO:00002010), including plankton (ENVO:xxxxxxxx)" | depth 5 m
CCTAGCTGTAAAAGAAAACTTACTTTCCTTTGGTTTGTAAGTAACATCTTGTAAAATTAAGATTCCATTTTCTTTAGTTAATCCTATTCTATTATAGGAACTCAATTCAATTCTATTTCGTATTCTTATAGACTCTGTAATGGATGCATTAATATTTAACCTGAAATTCCATTGATCTATTTTAGAAACATTGGTAATATCCCTAGAAAACTTTTCATAAGAATTATAGGGTTTTTCTCTATGTCTAATTCGAGCATAAATGTTTAATTTTTTAGATGGATGATATAAAATTTGAAAAAAACCATCTATGCCAATAGTGCCTGGTTGGTTAACTTGATATTTCATCCACGGAAATTGAAATTGATCAAAATATGATGAAATCTCCCAATAATTATTTATTTTGAAATTTAATCCTGTAAAAAGACCTTCTTCATTGATAGGTCTACTCCCTTCACTTATAGCATTTGAAAATGTTGATTGATAATCTCTCCCATATTTTCTATAAAGAATTGAAATTCCAAGCCTTGGGTGTAGAGAAGCCATTAGTCCATGAAGATGAGCTATTCCACCATTATTACTTCTACTAGTTTCACCATATAAGTTAAAATTTCTCTTTACTATGCTGTAATGAAATCCATTTACCAAGTTGGTGTTTTGATTAAATTCATATTGATTATATGTGCTTAATTGTCTTTCTACTGATCCATTATACTTAGTGTATGCACTAATAAAACCAAGAGTCATAAACTTATTTTCATATGAAAACTCTCCACCAACAATACTTTCTTCAATAGCATCTTTATCTTTTAATTCGCCAAGAGTACTATGAATACCAGATGCTTGAAAACTACTTACAACGAGGGAACCATCCTGAGCAGACGAGTCTTCTACAATATTAGCATCCAATTTTTTTTTAGATCCAAATGCTAATAATTTAAATTGTTTCATTTTTATAGTAAATGCACTTCCTCTTAAAAACTGGTTTTCATCAATTGATGAATAGGGTTTTATTCCAATAGCACTTCTTTTTAAACTCATAATGTTAGATGATTTCCCCATGGCAAGACCAGACCAGAAAGTAAGACCCTGACCTAATTGAATATGGTAATCACCAATAGTAAATACATCAATTTTACCTACTTCTTTTAAATAAAAATGCGCAGAATAAAAATCAAATCCTCTTGGAGTGCGGGTTTCAAATAAATTCTCAGCCAATTGGTTGCCTAATACAGTTTCTCCAGCATCTTTTTCTGTAGTAATTCCAAAACTTAAATGCTTTTGATATTTAAAACGGTAACGCATATACAAATTATCTGCAGAACCTAAACTTTTACTATTTGGAGAATTAAGCCAAGAACTGTCATCTATCTCAATTTGGCCACTTGTAGGATTAACAACTCTAGAGTATCTTAAAAACATATCATTTTTCCCTTTTTTTATCATCTCAGAGAAAGATAAATGAGTAGAATTAAAATTTTCATTTATGGTAACGAATGGTAATATTTTTCTAATGACATTGGAACTGAAATCATCTATAGCTTGAAGCTCATATATATTTAAAAACTTCCCAAATATTTCTTTATGATTGATTAAAGATTTTATTTGAAATTGATCAAGAATCATTAACTGCTCTAAATCAAATTTTATTTCTTTTTGATTTAAGTTAATGGGGTGTTCATAATAAAAATTAAGTTGATCAAATAGGGTAGTATAATCTATATTTTCGTCTTCATTATTTTCTGCAATATTTTCAATGGTTTGCTCAATGATATACTGCTTCTTCATTTCCTTGTAAGAAGACGATGACGTTAAATTAATTTTTTGATTAGGAATTGGGTTCTGTGCCCTTGCAATAGTACTTGAGATTAAAAGGGCTAGGAGGTAATATTTTAGATTAAATCTCAATAATTATTTAAATTGATAAATGATAGATATATCTGGGCTCCATCCAAGATATTGATGAATTTGGGTAGCAAAACTTAAAGTAAACTTTTTTTGAATTAGACTTATTCCAAAAGCAGCTAGACTTGGGTTTGATGCTATACCACCATTGATAATTATTTTTTCATTTGGTTTATAATTAATAGCTGCCAAGAATGAAGCTGGATAGTTAATGTTTTTTTCTAATGCAGTTTGCACGATTAAATCTTTTGAAAAATGGTAACTAGCTCCTATTTGAAAATTAGTTGTCAATCTTTCATTATTATAATCAGCTATTTTAGATAAAGTTGCATTTTTTATAATTACCCCTAATTCAAGTTCCTTTGAAAGAGCTGCAGACATTCCTAAGTCAGCATTCCAAACGGAACGTTTATTGTAAAAATCTCCAGCATTAATAATGGAATAGTTAACTTTTATTCCACTATGAAAATTACTCCCCATTTGTTTTGAAAATCCAATACCTAAATTATGCATTTGAAGATGTTTATTTCCCGAATTTGAGTAGTTCAACCCAAAGGCGCCTTCACTGACTGGCATCCCTAATACAATATTTGAAGTGGAGAAATCTTTGATTAAAAAAGGTTGAAAGGTACTAATGCTTATTGTGGTACATTCAATTTTTGAAAGTTGACCGATATTATTATTTACACTCCACACATTATTATTATTTACATTTAATCCAGCCATTGAAGTGCTAATGGCTCCAGCATCTTGAAATAATTGTGCTTGTAAGGATATGTCACATAAAACGAGTGAAGCAATTATGAAAAAATATTTCATAGTTTGAATTTAATAATATTGTATCAATCTTCTTTAGATCTTAATTGGAAAGAAAGATATTTGATTGATTTCCCCATTTGAATCCACTTTTTTTCGTAAAACGTTTTAAAGTAAAGTATTTCTTTTAATAGAGCGTTATTTTTAAATGTATGGTTGTAAATATTTTCTATGTCTTTTATTAAATAATAATTATGAATGAAAATTTCTTCTTTCGTATACTCATATAGTAAATCACTATCTGTTTTCAAATGTATAAATCCTTTTTTTTTTAAAATTGGTCTGTACCTATTAATAAATAATTCTGATGTTAACCTTTTTCTTGGCTTTTTTGGCTGAGGATCTGAAAATGTTAACCAAATTTCATCAATTTCATTTCTGGCAAAAAATTTATTTATAAAATCTATCTTAGTCCTAAGAAATCGAACATTGAGTAATTTTTCATCTTCTGCTATTTTAGCTCCTTTCCATAGTCTAGCTCCCTTAATATCAATCCCTATAAAATTGGTATTTGGAAAAATTCTTGCTAAACCAATAGTGTATTCTCCTGCTCCGCATCCAAGTTCTATAATTATTGGGTTTCTATTTCCAAAAATATTATACCAATTCCCTTTTACAGGGTCATCTTCCGATAAATAATTAGTTTGGGGCTGGATAACATTTTTAAATGTTTTTAATTGAGAGAATCTTTTTAACTTATCTTTCCCCATTTCCGTCAAATTTCCCACTCTTAGGTAAAATTTCTGTTTTTTCACCAAAAAATTCTCCAAAATCTCTCATCGCATTAGCAAGTTGGTCTTCACTTGTAGCTTTTTCATAGCTATTAGCGAGAGTCATTATTGTCTGAAACATCATTTTATTCATTTCTTCAATAGACATTTTTTTTGTCCATAAATCAAGACTAAAGGTCTCATTTTTTTGAGCGTTCCAAAGATAAATTAATGCAGCTGAAGCTTTTTCACTTTGTCCTTTTCCTTGAGAGGAATTCCACTGAAGATCCTCAGGTATTAAATTCTCATCCATTAATACATCTATAGAAAATTTTTCTTTTTTAAGGGGTTTATTCTGGCTCATAAGTACTTAATATTTTTTGACTGTTTTTCTCATTTAAAATTTCAATTATATCAAGATTAGTTTTTCTAGCATAATCTTGAATAATTCGATAACCTAGCCAAATCCCAATATATGCAGGAGAATCTTTACCAAAATTTTTAGTGTAGGGTCCAGGATTGAAAAAGTAACTTATTTTATTAAAATCTTTTTCATATAAAATTTCTTGATCAATAATATATTGCCATATATATTTTTCATTTTCCTCACACCATTTTAATTCACTTTTATTATATCTAAATTTATTTTCTGGATCTTCATCAGGAAGTAAAAGATTCATTAAGTAGGCAGTTTTCCCATAAGAAAGTAATTTGCTTAGGAAATCATCACCCATATATTGAGGATTATGTGTCATTAAATATCCAAACATAACATCAGAAACTATATATTTTTTATCCATTTTATTTTTCACATATTGAGGAAGTGATTCAGTTGGAATAAGGTTCGTAATCTTATTTTTTGGTCCTAGATACATATCAAGTCCAATCCAAATAATAGAATCAAACTCATGAACATCTGCATTGAATAAAGAAAAAAAAGTACCAATTTCTTTTTTAGGGTAAGAGATACCAAATAATGATTCATATCTATTTAATCCTTTAGATATTTCTTTATTATAATATTCAAAATCAGGGAATTCTAAATCTATTTCTTTAAGGATATTTGATATAATACTGTCATTGATAAATAGCTGTAGTTTATTAGTAGTTTCTTTTGATAATTTTGATTTTAAAATTTCTTCTTTTTTACCTGCCCTTATCATATTAGTAAAAAAGTTTATGTAAAGTTCAGGGTATTTAAGATACACTTTGTGAATCTCATCAATATTTTTAGATAATACCTGATCTAACCTAACAACTTCAAAATTTTCTAAGCTTCCATTAATTTTAATTTCTTTATTATTGGTTTGACATGAACTTAATACAACAAATAGTGTAATTATTCGGCAATATTTAATAGTTTTTTTCAAAGCTTGTACAAAAGTAAAATTTGTTCGTTAAAAAAATTTTATGTTTGTATAAATATAACTCAATGAATAAGTTTTTAATCTTTATTTTATCCTCTTTGCCCCTATTTACATTAGGACAATCAAAAAACAATGATCCAATAGTTCAACAGACAGAGCTTAGAAACCTTAGATTTGGACTGTATGCCCAAGGGTCTTTAGGGTGGCTTACCCCAGAACAACAAAAAAAATATTCTCAAGGATCTTTAGGCTTGGGATATGGATGGGGCTTTGATATGGAAATAAATTTCAATAATAATACAACTCTAAGAACGGGAATTAATCTATCTACTTTTAAAGCTGGTTTAAACTATTATAATTCTGATTTAAACCTTTCTAATGAGACCTATTATGTTCTCGATGCATCTGAAAATTATGTTACTTGGAATGGCAATACTCCTCCAGAGGGTGATTTATATCAACTTTATAATAGGAAGTATAAAGTAAATTATGTTAATATTCCTATAATCTTAAAGTTAAAAACTAATGAAATTGGGTACTTCACTTATTATGGTGAATTTGGAGCTACATTAGGTTTTAAAACTAAAGCTTTAGTTGATGATGAAATAAAACCATTAGATTATAATCCATCAGACTCTACTTTCTCAAATTCTTTAAATCTTAACCAAAAACTATACATTCTTGATATAAATGCTGATAAATCAACTCAACCTATTCGTTTTGGATTGAATTTAGGTGCAGGTGCTGAGTATAATCTTTCTGGAAACACTTCCCTATTTTTCCAACTTAACTGGAACTATTTTATTAATAATCTATTGACTAGACCTGAAAATGAATCTTTTTTAAGAGAAGAAATATCTAAAGGTGTATTTAATGCTGTAGATGCTAAAGCATTTCCAGGAAATATTGTTTTATCTTTTGGTATTCTTTTCTAATAGTTATTCAACATTTTTTTGTTCATTCTATAAGGCTATTATTTTTACATAGTGAACGTTACAAAAACTGAAATATTTATTGTCAACTGGCTACATAAATACCTAGAAAAATCTGGTTTAAATGGATTTGTTGTCGGAGTTTCAGGTGGTATTGATTCAGCAGTTACTTCAACTTTATGTGCTAAAACTGGGGCTCCAATTCTCGTTTTAAACATGCCAATTCATCAGAAGTCTGGCCAGTTTAAAAGAAGTATGGAACATATTAACTGGTTAGAGAATAATTTTTCTAATGTAAAAGGTCAAGAAGTTGACTTAACTGAAATTTTCAATTCTTTTTCTAAAAATCTTCCATTAGAAGTTCAAGACGATTTATCAATGGCTAACTTACGCTCCAGAATTAGAATGTCTAATCTTTATTTATTTGCTTCTAATAAAAAATATTTAGTAGCTGGAACAGGAAATAAAGTTGAAGATTTCGGGGTAGGATTTTATACTAAATACGGAGATGGTGGTGTAGATATTTCTCCAATAGCTGATTTATATAAATCTGAAGTTTTCCAAATAGCTAAACATTTAGATATTATTGATAGCATTCAAAATGCTCTGCCTACTGATGGCTTATGGGATGACGATAGAACAGATGAAGATCAGTTAGGCGCATCCTATGATGAGTTAGAGTGGGCTATGAAATATTTAGATAATTCAGATAAAAAAACTTTAAGTGACAGACAAATTAAAGTATTAGAAATTTATAATCATCATCATTCTGTAAACGGACATAAAATGCAATCAATTCCTGTCTGTAAAATTCCTGAGAATTTAAAAAACTAGACTTAAGATTCTGGAGCGATCTCAATATCTAAAAGATGAATGTCTTTATTAATTCCAATTTGACATGCTAATCTACTATTAGATTTTGAGTCCCAATTATCATCGAGCATTGCTTGTTCTGAGGGTGATATTTCTGGTAAAGAATTTGCAGAGTTAATATAAACATGACAAGATGCACATAAAGCCATTCCTCCACATGTTCCCTCCACTGGATATTCATGAATTTTAAGAAGCTCCATTAAATTAAGATTTATGTCAGTGGGTCCAGAAATTATTTTCTTGTTTCCACTTCTATCTAAAACAGTTACTTTAATTTCCATTTAAAACCCTTTAATTCCGGTCACTGTAGTATATTTTAGAACATTATTTTTATTAGGATGAATTCTTTTAAACGCTGATTGTACCATTATGGCAGCTTCATGAAATCCGCATAAAATTAATTTTAATTTCCCAGGATAGGTATTCACATCCCCAATAGCATATATACCATTGATATTTGTTGAATAGTCTGTTGCATTATTGACTTTTATTGCATTTTTTTCAATTTCTAAACCCCAACTGCCAATTGGACCTATTTTTGGAGAAAGCCCAAAAAGTGGAAGCCAATGGTCACATTTAATAACTTTTGTAGTGTTGTTTTTTGATTTAACTCCCATAACTAAAAGCCCATTCTTTTTGTTTATATTATTAACTTCTGCATTTAAAATCATTTCTATTTTACCTTTTTTTGAATAATCTAAAGCCTTTTGAACAGAGTCATTATGAGCTCTAAAGTTATCACTCCTATGAACAAGTTTAACGCTTGAAGCAAAATTTTCAGCAAAATAAAGTGCCCAGTCTAAAGCACTGTCTCCACCTCCTGAAATCACAATATTTTTATTTTTAAAAAAAGAAGGCTCTTTGATAATGTAATGAATATGTTGGTCTTCAAATTTTGATAAGTTATCAATAGGTGGTTTCCTAGGGGTAAAAACACCAAGTCCTCCAGCAATTGCAACAACAGGAGCCATATGAGATGTTCCTTGATTTGTTTTAACAATAAATTGATCTTCAGAATTTTTTTCTAAAGTTTCTGCAGTTTCTCCTAGAGTAAACCCTGGACTAAAGGGCTTTATCTGTAACATTAATTTATCAATCAATTCACCTGCTTGAATACTTGGATAACCAGGAATATCATAAATAGGTTTCTTGGGATAAATTTCAGCACATTGTCCTCCAGGAATTGGTAATGCATCAATTAGATGACATTTTAATTTTAGTAGACCCGCTTCAAATACCGTAAAAAGTCCTACAGGTCCTGCGCCAATAATTATAATATCTGTTTTAATCATTAATTTATTAAATAAGTTGTAGAATTAGATTAACTCTTCATTTGATTTAGCAACCTTATTTTTTAGATTTTCTTTATAATCAGCAACTTTTTTTTGAATATCGGAATTTTCAGTAGCAATAATTTGCGCAGCAAGAATTCCAGCATTAGCTGCTCCATCCAGAGCTACAGTAGCTACAGGAACACCCTCAGGCATTTGTAATATAGAAAGTATAGAATCCCAACCATCAATTGAATTTCTTGACTTAATGGGAACTCCAATTACAGGTATAGTTGTTATTGAAGCTATCATTCCTGGCAAATGAGCTGCACCACCAGCTCCAGCTATTATAGAGCTAAGCCCTCTTTCTCTAGCATTTTTTGCGTAGTCAAACATTATTTCAGGAGTTCTGTGAGCAGATACAATTTTTATATCAGTATCAATACCAAATTGATTTAAAATATCTATTGCTTTTTGCATAATAGGTAAATCACTTTTACTTCCCATTATTATTCCAACTTTTTTCATTATTCTGCGGTTACTTTAATTAATTTTTTTACTTCTTTGCCAATTTTTTTAGCTTCATTAATGTCTTTGTTGACAATGGTGACGTGTCCCATTTTACGATTTAATCTAGATTTTTTCTTCCCATAAAAGTGAGCAGAAACTCCCGGAATTTCAAGAATTTTCCCAATATTTTCATAAACCACATTTCCTTCAAATTCATTTTCTCCTATCAAATTCACCATTATTCCAGGTTTTTTTAAAGATGTATTACCTAGCGGTAAATTTAAAACAGCCCTAATGTGTTGGTCAAATTGAGAAGTTAAACAGCACTCAATGGTATGGTGACCAGAATTATGAGGTCTTGGAGCAACTTCATTAATAAGTATCTCATTATTTTCAGTTATAAAAAGCTCTACAGCAAGAAGACCAATACTATTAAAACTTTTAGCAGTTTTAATTGCTATATTATATGCTTTTTCTTCTAATTTCTTTGTAATGTTCGCAGGACAAATAATGTATTCTACTAAATTTGAATGATCATTAAATTCCATTTCAACAGCGGGAAAACATATTTCTTCTTTATTCTGATTCCTTGCGACAATTACTGAAACCTCTTTTTTAATCTTAACTTTTTCTTCAATAAGGCATGGTACGTCAGGAAGATTTTGGAGGTCATCTGAACTATGGATTATTTTTACTCCTTTACCGTCATAACCAAATTTTGCACTTTTCCATACTTTTGGAAGCGTTATTTTTCCCTGATTAAAATCTGTAATTACATCACTTAAATTATCATAATTTTTATAGCTAGATGTTGGTAAATCATGTTCTATATAAAAATCTTTTTGCTTTGATTTATCTTGTATTATTCTTAAGGTTTTTGATGATGGGAAAACTTTTTTACCATTTTTTTCTAAAAATTCTAAAGCATCGGTGTTTACATTTTCAATTTCAACAGTTACAACATCTACATCCTCACAAAAAGATACAACATCCTCATAATTAGTTAAGTTTCCTATTGTAAACTCATTACAAATTCTTTGGCAAGGAGCTTCTTTATTTGGATCCATAACCTTAGTATATATATCGTAACGAATACAATCCTGAAGTAACATTTTACCTAGTTGGCCGCCTCCCAGAATTCCTAGTTTAAAATTTGAACTAAAAAATTTTTTGTTACTCATTTATTTATATCATATAATTTACAAATGTAAGTTACCAAATTAAAGAAACAATCATTTTTCTATAAAATGAAATGATTACATTTGATCGATAAACAAAATGAAGAAAGTTAAGTTACACGACAAGCAATTCAAATTATTTATTAATTACGAAATTATAATTTCTAAAATAGAAGATCTTGTTAGTGTTTTAAATGTTAAATATGCAGATAAAAAACCAATATTTTTATGTGTTTTAAACGGTTCTTTTTTGTTTGCATCAGAACTCATTAAAAGATTTGAACACGAATGTGAAGTATCTTTTATTAAATTATCATCCTATCAAGGAATTAATTCTACTGGAATCATAAACAATTTAATTGGAATAAATGATAATTTGAAGGGGAGAAATGTAATAATTGTTGAAGATATTGTCGATACAGGAAATACTATCTACTCTGTAATTGAAGAAATTAAAAATCATAAACCAGAATCTGTGGAGGTAGCAACTTTATTATTTAAGCCAAACGCATATCAAAAAAAATTACCAATCAATTATGCAGCAATTAATGTTGGTAATGAATTTTTAGTTGGTTTTGGATTAGATTATAATGGAATAGGAAGAAACCTTGAAGATATTTTTATAATTGAAGAAAACAGTTAATATGCTAAATATTGTATTATTTGGACCTCCTGGAGCAGGAAAAGGAACTCAAGCAAATAGAATCAAAGATCATTATTCTTTGGTTCATCTTTCTACTGGAGATATTTTTCGTTTTAATATTACAAAAGCTACCAAACTTGGATTATTAGCTAAAAGCTATATGGACAAAGGTGAATTAGTTCCAGATGAAGTGACCATTAAAATGCTAGAGTCTGAAGTAATCAAACATCCTAACTCATCTGGATTTATATTTGATGGCTTCCCAAGAACAACTAACCAAGCTGAAACCTTAGATAAATTTTTAGAATCTAAAAATATTTCAATCTCTAAAATGGTTGCATTAGATGTTCCAGATGAAGAATTAGTAAAGAGGTTATTATCAAGAGGAAAAGAAAGTGGAAGAGCAGATGATCAAAATAAAGATATTATTTCCAACCGAATCAAAGTATATAAGGATCAAACTGCTGTCTTGGCTGATTACTATAGATCCCAAAATAAATTAGCTTCTGTTAATGGTGTTGGAACAGTTGATGAAATTACAATAAGGCTATATAATGCTATAGATAATTAATTTATGGCATCTAGCAACTTTGTAGATTATGTGAAAATATGTTGTAGATCGGGAAAAGGTGGCGCAGGGTCTAAACATTTTCATAGAGATAGAACAACAGCTAAAGGAGGACCTGATGGCGGAGATGGCGGACGAGGAGGGCATGTAATTATAAGAGGAAATAAACAAATTTGGACCCTTTTAAGCCTTAAGTATAGAAAGCATGTCATCGCTCCACCAGGAGAATCGGGAAGTGCAAATTTATGTAGTGGTAAGAATGGAAAAGATGAAATAATTGAAGTTCCTCTTGGAACTGTTGCAAAAGATGCTGAGTCTGGAAATGTTCTTTTTGAAATAACAAATGATGGAGAAGAACAAATATTATTGAGTGGCGGAAGAGGAGGGTTGGGAAATAACCATTTCAAGTCGTCTACAAATCAAACTCCAAGATATGCTCAGCCAGGAGAACCAGGTAAAGAAGAATGGAAAATACTAGAACTTAAAGTCTTAGCAGATGTTGGACTTGTTGGATTTCCTAATGCAGGTAAGTCTACTTTACTTTCTGTAGTATCCGCTGCAAAGCCAGAAATTGCTAATTATCCATTTACCACTTTAGTTCCAAATTTAGGAATTGTAAATTACAGAAATCACCAATCTTTTATAATGGCTGATATTCCAGGAATAATAGCCGGAGCTCATGAAGGAAAAGGGTTAGGACATCGATTTTTAAGACATATTGAAAGAAATTCTGTTTTATTATTTATGATTCCCTCTGATTCAAACAATATTATTGATGAATATCATGTGTTAATAAATGAACTTCATCTTTTTAATCCTGAACTTTTAGATAAAGAAAAAATGCTGGCTATTACAAAGAGTGACTTATTAGATGATGAATTGAAAGAAGAAATTAAAAATGAATTACCTTCTAAAATTCCAACTGTTTTTATATCATCAGTTGCTCAGACAGGATTAACCAAATTAAAAGATGAGATTTGGAAAATGATTAATTATGAGTTGGATTAATAAACTTGAATATTTAGACCAACAACTCATTATTTTTCTTAATGGAAATAATACTATTTTCTTAGATTATTTAATGTGGTTTATTTCAAAACCAATTTTTGGTCTTCCTTTTTATATTTTATTTATTTATTTATTTTTCAAAAATTACAATTTTAAAAATGCTTTACTAATAGTTTTAGTTATTGGCATAACAGTGGGATTAGGTGATTTTACAGCTCATGAACTTATTAAAGAAAGTATTCAACGATATCGTCCCAGTCATCATTTGGAAATTTCCAGTCAACTGAATTTTGTAAATAATTATAAAGGAGGTCAGTTTGGATTTGTCTCCAATCATGCAACAAATATGTCAATAGTTGGAATCATGGTATTTTTAGTTTTAAAAAAACATTATCCAAAATCTTGGATTTTTTTACTAACTCTTGTTCTGATAATTTCATATAGCAGAATATATTTAGGAGTTCATTATCTTTCTGATATTATTGGGGGTTGGATTTTAGGTTCATTGCTTTCATTAATAGGTTATAATGTCATAAATAAAATAATTTTGAAAAAATGATTGCTGCTTTTTTTGTTTTTCTTGGTGGTGGAATCGGTGCTGTTTTGAGGTATTTAATTTCGAAGTCCACTTTATTATTCTATAAAGGGCAATTCCCTTTAAGTACATTACTATCTAATATATTATCATGTTTGATTGTTGGATTATTTCTTACTGCTCTTTCAACCTCTAGATCAATCAATTCCAATGTTAAAATATTTGTTTTAATTGGTCTTTGTGGAGGTTTAAGCACTTTTTCAACTTTCAGTTTGGAAACTATGCAGTTGTTAAAAAACGGTAATTATTATTGGGCTTTTGCAAACATATTTCTTAGTATAGTTGTTTGCTTTGGTTTATTAATGATTTTTTATAAAAAACTGGTATAATTTCATTTTTTACAGGAAATTAAGATTTCTGGAAATTCTTCTTCGTTCCTCATAGCTTCTTCAAAACTAGTATACTTTTCTACAATTTTTTCAAGACTACAATTACAAAAAACAGAATCTAGTTTAGCTCTTTTACATTCTGTTAAATAAATTTCTTTGTCTTTTTTTGACCATCCTCCACATGAAGTTGATAATGAAAGTAAAAGTGAAGCCGTTAATAGTTGTAAAGAGATTTTCATATTGATAAGTTTAAACTGTCTTTCTTTATTTTTTTAATTGAATTAAGATTTTTATATCCTTTTTTAATATTGTAGTTTTTAAATTTAGAACTTTCTTTTAATAAACCTTTTAAAGAATCTTTAAAAATTAATTCTTCCTTTTCCTCTACCTCCTCATGGGGAATACTAATAAAAACTTTTTCTAAGCTATCCCTTAAATTATTAATAATACTGTCTAATAAAATTGGATTTTGAGAGTAATATTGGATTGATTTTTCAAATTCTGACCTATCAATTTCTTTTTCTTTTAAAAGTTGAAAAGTCAAATTCTTAAGGCTATCTCTTGGTATTAGCGTAAACTTTTTATTATTATAAACATGAGCATTAGCCAACCATATTTTTTTTATAATTTCTTGAAATTCTTGGTTTGATATAGAACTTTCAGTTATGTAATCGTCTGTTTTTTCATCGACGCAAGAATTTAAAAGTAATCCCAATACAATCACAATAGTAAACTTTTTCAACGCTTAAATTTTAATCTCATTTTGGGAGATGTTTCACTAAAATTCCCTAAATGGTACACCCTTTGACCATTTATAAAGGTACTTTGCACAACGTTTGAAAAATTAGTTCCTTCAAAAGGTGACCAACCACATTTATATAATATATTTTCTTTTTTAACTTCAGTATTTTTATTTCTATTTATTATTGCTAAATCTGCATAATATCCAGGTCTCAAGTATCCTCTTTTTTGAATTTTAAAACAATCTGCAACATCATGACTTGTTTTTTTAACGATTTGGGGCAAAGTAATTTGTTTTGATTTTTCTAATTCTAAAAGAGCAAGTAATGCATGTTGAACAAGAGGGCCTCCGGATGGAGCCGTAAGGTAATTATTATCCTTTTCCTTGATGCTATGGGGAGCATGATCAGATGCTATAATATCAATGATATCATCATTAATGGCTTTAATAAGTGCTACTCTATCATTTTCAGTTTTAACTGCAGGATTCCATTTAATTAAACTTCCCTTTTTTTTATAATCTTCATTGTTGAACCAAAGATGATGTATACAACATTCAGCTGTAATTTTTTTTTCTTTAAGAACTTGATTATTTTCAAAAAGTGCTAATTCTTTTGCGGTTGAAATATGTAATACATGTAATCTTGATTCATATTTCTTTGCTAAATCAACGGCCATTGAAGAAGATAAATAACACGCATCTTCAGACCTAATAATTGGATGCATTTCAAAGGGGATATTGTCTCCATATTTTTTTTTGAAAAATGCTGTGTTTTTTCTTATTGTTTGTTCATCTTCACAGTGTGTAGCGATAAGTAGAGAACTATTTTTAAATATTTGTGATAATGTTTCTTTGTTATCAACTAACATATTCCCAGTTGAAGAACCCATAAATACTTTTATTCCACACACATCTTTACCATTGGTTTTTAATACCTCATTTAGATTGTCATTATTAGCACCCATAAAAAAAGAATAATTTGCTAATGAATTCTTTTTGGCTATTTGAAATTTTTCTTCTAAGAGTTGTTGAGTAACTGTATTTGGTATTGTATTGGGCATTTCCATAAAGCTGGTAATTCCACCAGCAACAGCAGCCCTAGATTCAGTATATATATTGGCTTTATGAGTTAGTCCTGGTTCTCTAAAGTGAACTTGATCATCAATCATTCCAGGGATAATTGTTAATCCTGTACCGTCATACTCTAAATCAAATGTCCCAGAAATAGACTCACTCTTTATTTCAGAAATAAAAGAATCCTCAATTGCCAAATCTCCAATAAATTTTTGATTTTCATTAATGATTTCAGCATTTCTAATAATTGATTTATTTTTCAAATTTCTTAGATCTTAATTTTAATACTCCCAGAAAAGCCTCTCTAAATATTCCAATATTCATTTTAGATTGACCTAGCTCTCTATCTTTAAAATGAATGGGGATTTCTTTAATTTTAAAACCCAGCTTTATGGCACTGTATTTCATTTCTATTTGAAATGCATAACCTACAAACCATATGTTATTTAGGTCAATTTTTTCTAATACTTTTCTTGAATAGCATTTAAAACCTGCAGTAGTATCTTTTATCTTAATACCTAAAATTATTCTTACATATAATGATGCATAATATGAAAGCCAATATCTTGACTTTGGCCAATTTATTATTTTACCTCCAGGAACATACCTTGACCCCACACAAACATCAGCTCCATTTTTGTGACATGTATAAAGTAATCTTGGTAAATCGTCAGGACTATGAGAAAAGTCTGCATCCATTTCAAAAATATAGTCATAATTATTTTTTAAAGCCCACTTAAATCCGTGGATATATGCAGTTCCAAGTCCAGATTTCTCTTTTCTTTCTTCTAAAAAAATAGTTTTATGCTTTTTCATCAAATCTTTAACTACTAAGGCAGTCCCATCTGGAGATTGATCATCAACAATTAATATATGAAAATCATCTTTTTTTGCTAGTACAGCATTTATAATACTCGATATATTTTCGATTTCATTATATGTTGGTATGATTACAATGCTTTTCATTTTCTTTGAAAAGAATAATTTAAAATTACTTTTACTATTTTAACAAATAAACGAATAAATTTTCTTAATAAATATACCTTAACTATTATTAACTTTACTTTGATTTGAGAAATTTATTATCCCTTTTTTTATTATCTCCGTTAGCTTTTATTTCACAGACCAGCAATCTTGTTTTAAATGATCATTGGTATCAAGATAGTTTAATAACTACTGCAGATGGTGAATCGATTTTTAATGAAGTATGGGGTCTTGAATACAATGATGAGAATTATGCAGTAATAGGTTCTACAATGGGAACACACATATTAAAAATTGAAAATAAGGAATTCGTAGAAATTGATTTTATTGAAGGAAGATATGCAGGTTATCAGGCTATTCATAGAGATTATCATGATTTTAATGGATACTTGTATGCAGTGTGTGATGAAAATTTAAGTTCTCTGCAAATTATGGACTTAAGTTATCTTCCTGATAGCGTCCATTTAGTTTACGATAGTGATTCATTAATTACTAGGGCACATAATATATTTATTGACACTGCGAAATCGAAGATGTATGCTTGTGCTGTAGCAACTCAATCTGGGTTTCATGCTATGAATATTTATGATTTGTTTAATCCTACAAACCCTCAGCTTTTATATAGCTATGATGATGTTGGTCATGTTCACGATGCTTACGTGTTTAACGACACTGCTTTTTTAAATTGCGGTTCTCAAGGTCTGAAAGTAATTAAATCTTTAAATAATTCTTATGTGCAATTAGGAGAGCTCAATATTTATCCTGATAAAGATTACAATCATTCAGGTTGGATTAATGGATCTAAAAGTACTTATTTAATGTGTGACGAAGCTCCAGGAAAAGATGTTAAAGTTTTGGACGTAACAGACCTAAATGATATTCAAGTTAATTCTCTTTTTAATTCTGACATGGGAGATGATGAGTCGTCAATTCCTCATAATGTTATTATCAGAAATAATATTGCTTATTTAAGCTATTATCATGATGGATTACAAATTTTTGATATTAGTAATTCCAAGCAACCCCAAAAATTAGCTTTTTATGATACTTATTTGCCAAATCCTAATGTAGCTTGGGCTGGATCATGGGGTGTTTATCCATTTGAAAACAATAATTTTATTTTGGTTTCTGATAGAACTTATGGTTTATTTTTATTAAGTTTTGAACTTCCTCCTAAAATTACAGATAATCCATTTTTTGTTTTTCCTAATCCAGCGACTGATTATATCTATTTCTATAAAGAACATATTGGGTCTGCAGATTACCTTTTAAACATTTACAATTCTTTAGGAGGATTAGTGGATCAATTTAATGGGTATAGTGATTATTATAAAATTCATTTATCAAAATATAGAACTGGAGTTTACATTCTTGAGTACATTTCAAATTTTGATTTAGCTCCAATAAAGACCAAATTTTTTGTGAAGTAGATGAGTGATTTTTTTATAGATGTAATTGAAGTTGTGAAGTTAATTCCAAAAGGAAGAGTTACCACTTACGGCAGAATTGCTAAATATTTAGGGTCAGTTAAAAGTTCTAGATCTGTTGGATGGGCTCTAAACAATATAAAATTAGATGATACTATTCCAGCTCATAGAGTTGTCAATAGAAATGGTCTGTTAACTGGAAGAAGCCATTTCCCGAAACCAGATTTTATGAAAAATAAGTTAATAACAGAAGGTGTTTTAATAGATGATAATTGCATTGTTAATATGAATAAATATATTTGGGATCCAATAAAAGATTTAACACTTTAGTATTAAATAAATTATCTATTT
>CESA01030394.1_pt1 | contig 17092 bp, 13 predicted proteins | sample 531061 | NCBI WGS metagenome assembly CESA01 (sample SAMEA2621254, study PRJEB7988) | marine metagenome | biome: marine biome (ENVO:00000447); feature: surface water layer (ENVO:00002042); material: "saline water (ENVO:00002010), including plankton (ENVO:xxxxxxxx)" | depth 5 m
ACTTAGTTATCGACTAGGAATGAGGCCTTGGATTTGTGTCGCATACTCCGCACCGGTCGCGGCTGCTACCGCCGTATTTTTGGTATACCCCTTCGGTCAGGGATCGTTCAGTGACGGTATGCCACTTGGTATTTCAGGTACCTTCAACTACATGCTTGTGTTCCAAGCAGAACACAATATTCTCATGCATCCTTTTCACATGTTGGGGGTTGCTGGTGTATTTGGTGGCTCACTATTCAGCGCAATGCATGGATCTCTTGTTACCTCATCGTTGGTACGAGAGACAACAGAAATAGAATCACACAACAAAGGATATAAATTTGGACAGGAAGAAGAAACGTACAACATCGTTGCAGCGCACGGCTATTTTGGTCGCCTTATTTTCCAGTATGCTAGTTTTAACAACAGTAGGAGTCTCCACTTCTTTCTGGCCGCTTGGCCTGTTGTTGGCATTTGGTTTACCGCTCTTGGTGTCTCAACTATGGCGTTCAACCTGAATGGATTCAACTTTAACCAATCTATCCTTGACAGTAGCAATCGTGTCATTCCTACTTGGGCTGACATTCTGAACCGTCAAGGTCTTGGTATGGAAGTTATGCATGAACGTAATGCTCACAACTTCCCACTTGACTTGGCCGCGGCTGAGTCTAAACCTATTGCACTTACTTCACCCGCTATCGGTTAATGAACGACACCCAAATTTGGCCCACCGAACCACGTATGTATATCGACGAAAACTCTCTGCCTCATAACGAGAAAGCTGAGCGACTCAATGGCAGGCTTGCCATGCTCGGCGTGATTGCTGCAATCGGATCGTATGCAGTCACTGGACAACTCATTCCTGGTATTTGGTAATGTCCCTCTACGAGAACATTAACAAGCGTAAGAAGGCTGGTACTTCACGCTCTAAAAAGAAATCCACTATTAGTGCTAAATCTTATTCTGATATGAAGAAAGGTTTTCCTAACAGTAAAAAGAACAAGAAATCTAAACTAAAAATCTCTTAATTTATTATGAAAAACATCGCTCTTTCTACCCTCGCGCTGTCTGCTTTCGCACTGCCTGCTGCTGCAGGTGTGTATGTGAATGTCGAAGCTAACCAAGGCTGGTCCGGTGAGGACTACCAAGGTGCTCTGCTAGAGACTCACGTGGGCTATGAAAATGCTTTGGGTGACAGCGCTAGCTGGTACATCCAAGGTGGTCCTGCTGTGTCTTTCCCTGATGATGCTGAGCAAGTCGGCGCTGCCTCTGGCAAAGTCGGCATCGGTGTCGATGTGACTAAGAAGCTCAACGTCTACGGCGAGCTGTCCGCCATCACTCCTGAAGGTCTCGAACTGGAAGGTCTGGGTGTTGGTGCAAAGACCGGCTTTAAGTATAAGTTCTAATGTCTAAAAAGTCCTCTGATAAAAAGAAAGTGAACAAACCACAGCCACACGCCAACATCAAAAAGCCAAAGAAAAAAGCCGCTGCGAAGAAAGCTAATGTCGGCCCTAAATCAGGGGGCTATGCAAAAGGAGCTACCGGCGGCAATGTAAGCGGCGGCAAGAAATACGCACGCTGGGTGTAAGCAACGTACGTTCATCCTATGGAAGAAACTCGCTACCAAATAGATCTCAATGGAGTAGCACTCAAACAGATCTACAAATCAATATGTTTCCATCTTGACCAATGGCCAGGTGGAGATCCGTTTGAACAACAAATGTTAGATGTGCTACGCACTGAGTTCTGTAAGTTGGTGCTAGAGGAAACATTCCAGTCGGACGCATGACGCCTAACCATGGAACGGGGGTTAGGTACTTCGGAGATTCATCATGCCTAATGTTGAACTGCAAGCTCGCATTAAAGAGCAAGTCGCTGCAAACAAAGCGGCTAAGCTGAAGTATCGCGGCGTTGCTTATCTTAAATCTAATCACTAGTTTATGGCACAACAAACGAATCAGGGATTCGGTATTGCGTTTCCCGTTGGCTATACGCCACAAGCGGTACAACCTGCACCTGAACCTGAACCTGTTGTAGAAGAAAAACCTAAAACTCAAAGAAAAGCGAAAGCTAAAAAGGTAGTCCGTTAACGCGGCCATGGGAGGTGCGATGCCTCCCTTACCAATTGGCATTGGCCCGTACGCGGATACCCTTTGCCGTCTAGACGGTGGGATAGACCACAAAATTTGGTTAAAAAAATTTCTGATCGATCAGAGGATAGTATTCTTATTCTCTAACAATGGCTCAACAAAATAGTAATGCCAATAGCAACCCTACGTTTATTGGACGTAAGGGTGATACTGGCTCTTATAACGCATCTAACAACCGCGATCTCTACTTGCAGATCTTTAGCGGTGAGATGTTCAAGGGTTTCCAACACAACACGATCGCTCGCGATCTGGTTATGAAGCGTACCCTTCAAAACGCTAAGTCGGCTCAGTTCATTTACACTGGCCGTACCAAAGCTGAATACCATACCCCCGGACAAAGCATTCTCGGTAACGACGAGAACGCACCCCCGGTGGCAGAAAAGACGATCACCGTTGATGACCTGCTCATCTCCAGTGCATTCGTCTATGAACTCGATGAAGTTCTGGCTCATTACGACCTGCGTAGCGAAATCTCTCGCAAGATTGGTTACGCTCTGGCAGAGACTTATGACCGTAAGATCTTCCGCGCTATCACCAAAGGTGCTCGTGCTGCACACCCGATCTCTAAGAGCGGTTATGTAGAGCCCGGCGGTACTCAGATCCGTGTCGGTACTTCCGATCAAGGTTCTAATGCTTATGACGCTGACAAGCTGATCACTGCGTTCTATGACGCTGCAGCTGCTCTTGACGAAAAGGGTGTGAGCATGGACGGCCGTGTGGCTGTACTCAACCCCCGTCAATACTACGCACTTATCCAGAAAGTTGGAGATGGCGGTCTTGTGAACCGCGACGTTCAGGGTAGTGCTCTGCAGTCTGGCCAAGGCATCGTTGAGATTGCTGGCATCCAGATCTTCAAGTCTATGAACATTCCGTTCTTCCAGTCTTTCGGTACTAAGTTCGGAGCTGCCGGTGATAACAATCCTGGTGTCACCTCGCCCCAGAACATGGGTAGCGTGGGTCCTGACATGGCTGATGACGCTGCTGTCTCCGGTACTAACTACGGCTCCCGTAACGATTACGGTGCTGCCGCTAAATTCGAGCACAGCTGCGGTCTGATCTTCCAGCGTGAAGCTGCTGCTTGTGTCGAAGCAATGGCACCTCAGGTGCAAGTCACCAGTGGTGATGTCTCCGTGGTCTACCAGGGCGATGTGATCCTGGGCCGTATGGCTCTTGGTGCTGACTATCTGAACCCCGCTGCTTGCGTGGAACTGATTGCTGGCGCTGATGCTGCTGACAGCGACGCTGGCACTGATGCATTCTGATTGAAATTTCAATCTATAACTGGGGGGCTTTCGAGTCCCCCTTTTTTTATTATTTGATATGACTACTCCCAGTACAATCGACGACGTGACCGAACTCTCCGCAGTTAATTCAATTCTGGGAGCTATCGGTCAAGCCCCTATTAACAAGCTTGACTTCTCCAACCCTGAAATTTCATATATCTACGGCATCCTGAAAGATGTAAATAGAGATGTGCAGGATGAAGGTTGGATTTTTAATACAGAACATCATTACAAGCTAGCACCAGATGCTAAGGATGAGATCAAAATCCCATCTAACATGCTGAGGATGGACGTTAGCGATGGTCAGAAAAGCCGCCTTACTAACGTAATTAAGAGAGGCGGTAAGCTCTATGACAAAGTAAATCATACTTATAAATTTACTTCGGATCAGTATCTAGATATTGTTTGGCTGTTTGAACTGACTGATTTACCTTCTGTTTTCCAGAGGTACATCATTCTCCGTTCATCAGCTAGAGCTGCAGCGCAGCTGGTGTCTAGTCCAGATCTACATCAACTCCTATCTATTCAGGAAGCTAATGCCCGAGCTGCCTGTGTTGAATACGAATGTAATCAGGGTGACTATTCCTTTATGGGTTGGCCTGAAGAAACCTCATACACAGCCTATCAACCTTATCAAGGACTAAGACGACATGCCTAGTATCCAGCAGACAATTCCTAACTATATTCTTGGTATCTCAGAACAGCCTGATCAGCTCAAGCTGCCAGGCCAAGTGCGTGACTTAAACAATGCATACCCTGACGTTACATCAGGTTTAGTTAAAAGACCTGGCACCAAGCTTTTAGGAGACATCTCTGCTGATGCTGGGGGTAAGTGGTTTGATATCTATCGCGATAACTTTGAGCAGTATATGTGCCAAGTTACTGAAGAAGGTAGAGTTAAGGTATGGAGACTTGTTGAGTTCTCTACTCGCTACTTCATTAGTGTTAGTAATGCTGGCTCAACCCTTACTAACGGTACCTACACCGATGTTGCTACTTCGGGTGGTGACGGGGAAGGTATGACTGTTGACTTTACTGTCAGCGGTGGTTCTGTCACTAACCTCACCATTAACACTAATGGTAGTGGTTACAAAAAGAATAACTCTATTACTATTGATGGCTTTTCTCCAGCTCGTTTTGTCGTTACACAGAACAACGTAGCTGGTGAAGAAGTAGAAGTTACTTACGAGGGTGGTGCTCCTGTCAGCTATCTCTCGCATACTGACCCAGATAATATCCAAACACTTACTGTTAACGACTATACGTTTATTGCTAATCGCGGTGTAGCTACTGCGATGACTTCTGCTACTGCTGCTACACGTCCTAATGAGGCGTTCTTAGACCTGCTGCAGATTGCATACAACAAAACCTATTCATTCCGCCTGCTCAATGATTCAGGAGGTGTGATTGCTACTATCGATAGTAACAAGACTTCTGCCGGTACCTCTGCAGAAGTTAAAGCGTCTGTTATTCTTTCAGAGCTTAAGACTGCAGTTGACGGAACTTCCTACAACGGAACAAACTTTAGCTCTACTATTGCTGGTAACGGTCTTTATATTACTCATGCTTCCGCATTTAGTGTAGACACTCCTGAAGCTCAGCTGATCAACATCTTTACTACTGAAGTAGAGAACATCACTCGTCTCCCTTACCAGTGTAAGCACGGCTATGTGTGTAAGATTCTGAACAGTGGTGTTGATCAGGATGACTACTATGTGAAGTTTGTAGGTAATAACGAAACAGACGGTGAAGGTGTGTGGGAAGAGACAGTTAAACCTGGGCTTAAAACCACCATTGATAACAACACTATGCCTTGGCAGTTAGTCCGCCAGGCAGATAACACATTTAAGGTCTCACCAGTTACCTGGGCTAATCGTTTGATTGGCGATGAAGGTACCTGTCCCAGACCATCCTTCCTCCCTCAATATAACGCTGACGGTACAGAGACAGCTGGTAGGAAGATTAACAAACTACTGTTCTTTAGAAATCGACTAGCGATCCTTAGCGATGAAAACATTATCCTATCGCGGCCCGGCTCGTTCTTTGACTTCTGGAGCAAGTCTGCATTTACTGTCAGTGGTGTGGACCCTATTGACCTGTCCTGTTCCTCTACTACACCTGCTGTTCTTTATGACGGTATCGAAGTTAATACTGGTCTAGTCCTCTTTAGTAGGACACAGCAATTTATGTTGGTTACTGATGCAGACACACTTACATCCTCAACCGCTAAGATTACACTACTTAGCACTTACAACTTCCTTGAAAATACTAGACCCGTTTCTGTTGGTACCTCCATTGCATTCCTTAATGACTCGGGTACTCACAGCCGCCTATTTGAAATGACCCGCATTCAGCGGGAAGGTCAGCCAGAGATTCTGGAACAAAGTAAGATCATTGCTGGTCAGTTCCCTACTGGACTTCAATCAATTGCTGATAGCCGTGAAAACAGCTTGATTTTGTTTGGAGAGAAAGTAAAGAGTCCTAATTTGTGGGGTTATAAGTATTTCAATCGTGGTGATAGAAGGATTCAGTCTGCTTGGTTCCGTTGGACTATGAGCGGCGATGTACTTCATATGTGCATTCTAAGAGACAATATCTTCTTTACTATCAAAAACCAAACTCCTGGTTCAGATCCAGCAACTTATAATTATTCGTTGCACCGGCTGAATCTTGAAGAACGTGATAACACTGTCGAAATTGAAGATACTGATGAAGATATCCGCATCTTCCTTGACCATCGCGTGATAGTTCAGAAGGAAGATATTACCTATAACACTAGCACTAAAAAGTCCTCTTTCGTAGCACCTATTCCAGCTTACGGTACACGTGTTGTCTATACACTCGAAGCTGGTAGGAATAAAGGTAACGCAGCTGAACCAACTGTTGACGGTGACAATCTCATTGTTGACGGTGATTGGACAGATACTGATGTAACTGTTGGTATTAGATACTCAATGAATATCTCATTGCCTAAAGTCTATTTTCAAACCCAACGAGACGATTCATATCGTGCTGACGTTCAGGCATCCTTGATTGTCCACCGTATGCGTCTTGACTTTGGTGCAGTTGGTGTTTATAAAACAACACTCCGCCGTAAAGGTAGAGATGATTACACCAAAACCTTTGACACAAACAACCTGGGTGAGTACACCCTTGGTTCTGTACAGATCTCAAAAGGAAAGCAAGAGAACATTCCTATCTATGACAGGAACACTAGTGCAACTGTAGAGATTATCTCTGAACACCCATCCCCAGCAACCCTATACGGAATGTCTTGGGAGGGAGATTACTCAACTCGTTTCTACCAACGTGCCTAACTATATTCACAAAGCAACGATGGAGGTTGCCGCTGAGGTGGCCTCCAATCTGCTTCCAGATGATCGTAGAGAGATCGAAGAGGGTCACGGATGTGATCCTCACGAACTACTCACTGATTGTGTCTGGGAGCCTGAAACGGTCTACTTCACAGTGCCTAACGGCAAGACTGCCGGAATGGCCGGAGTCTCTGATGGAGACATGATCTGGATGTTATGTACACCAGCCATCTTGGAGTATCCACTTACATTCGCCAGAGAAGCTAAAAGATTTGTCGATGGAAGACCAGAGCCGTTGCTGTGGAACATAGTCGATAAACGGAATAAAACACACTTGAAACTACTTAAGTTTCTTGGATTCACATTCTTACAGCAGTTTGAATATGGTCCTAACAAAACAACCTTTATCGAATTCTGTAAAATAAATGGCAAATGAAACTGACTATAGCCGTATATCTGGTTCTGGTACGTGGAATGCAATATCTGGCGGTCTAGGACTGGTCGGTGATATTGCTGGAGCATTTAGTAAAAATGCCACTGCTCGTGCACAGAACGCTTATAACAAAGCTAAGCATAAAAATGACTTAGCTATTTGGCATGCTAAGAATGCTGAGACGGCTAGAACTAATCAGTATCGTTTACAATCTTGGGAGCTCCAGAATAACAATCTAATTGCTGGCTACAACCGGCGTGTAGATATCTGGGAACTTGGCAAAGAGACCTACGATACTAATATCGCTAATATCCAGAATAAACTGGATCAAGATTACTTCTACGAGAATGTCAACCTACGCCGTTTGTACGGCGATATGGAGCTCAACAATTTTGAAGAGCTCAAAGAGTTTATTGCTAAGCAAGGTACAGTCAACAACGAGCAAACTGGTGTATCTGCTGCTCGTAATGAGATGATGGCAGAAAATGAATTTCTCTATAAAGATGCTGGTAACAAGCGTCAAATGCGTCAGCTTGTTGAAAATTATGAGGCTGCAAACATGACACGTCAGATCACAGCTTCCAACCAACAAGCAAATGTAAGAGCTCGATTAGGCATTCCTCCTTCACAACCTACATTACTACCACCACCTCCTATGTCTGGTGGACCTTGGACTTCACCAATGCAAGCTCCACAACAACAGGGCTTTGGCTGGGGTGATGCTCTCAAGATTGGTATTAACACTGCATCGACTGTCGCAGGCTTCTACGGCTCACCAAGTAATTTCATGCAAAAGGTCTAATGGCAAAGAGACAATTTAAGAGCTCTACTATTAATACTGGTGGGTCACCTCTTGTAGCTGCTGATGTTACGGCATCTATGCGTGCGGAGGATAACTACCAAAGAGCTGATGAACAAAGGCAGTTAAATGCCTTACAACAGAATAATAAATATCTGGCAGAAGATTCTAAGCGTATGCAATTGGATCTTGCTCAACGCCAGAAAGACCTAGAGCAATGGCATGAATCGGTTATCGACGATGCCGGTGGCATGTGGGATCACCTAGCTCAATTCTCTCCAACTCTTGGGAAACTTGCTGCAGCTCAAGCTAAAAAGGTTGAGGCAGAGTCAGGTAGCTTTGATGAAATGCAAGCTGCTACTGACTACTTCCGTAGGGGTGGTCTGAGTGATGAAGCTAAGCAGCTACAAACCGCAATGGACAGCGAAGATGGTACTGATGCTGCTGTTGGAGCCGCGGCCCGTGAAGAGGCGGAGAAAGGCCATACAGCGGCAGCAGGTAAACTCATTAGTTATGTCTCTCACCGTAGCCTTGAAATGGGTAGGCAGAACTTCCTTAGAGAAGCTGCTTCTATGCACCCCCAAGCTGTGCAAGAGATTTTGCGCAGCAACGAAAAGCTAGTTATTGTTGACCCTAAAACGGGTTCAAAAATTGAAACTACGTTTGCTGAAGCGTGGCTAGGAGACAACATGGCAGCCGCCCGGTATGCCTTAAGTGTTGCTCACCGCAACGCAACTTCAATGCTTGGTGTAAGTGGTGGTGGTCATACTGTTGCTCAGTTAGAACTAGCTGGCTGGTTTGACGCCACAGCTAAGAATAACGCTGCTTTACTTAAATCTAAATCTCAAGATGCTTACGAGCAACGCTCTGAAGCTAAGAAAGTCCAGATGGTTGATGAGTTGGAAGCTGCGCTTCTCGGTGGAGATATGACAGCTCTCAACCGTTTTGATCAACAAGCCGCTGGTCTAGCAAGTAAAGAGCAAGGCCGAACTGGGCTTGGAATGAGTGGTAAAGAAATTCAAGAATTCAGACGGGAATCTATTGCAGCACTTTATGCTCTAGACAAAGTTAAGCGTCATCAAATTATGGCTGCTTACGGTGCTAAAGGTTACTTCCTTTCTAATAAAGGTTCTTCCTTCCTTGATTACAATGAAAATCAAGTCGCTCTTTTGGCTCAAGAATTAGATACTATTGATAGCCGTAACAGAGCTAAAACACAAGCAGAACGTGAAGCGGAGATGGAAAAGAAAAAGCAAGCTTTCCTCACTTCCGTTAGGGATGAGAATGGCTATGTTGATCTCCGAACTGCTAAAAAATCTAAAACCTACCGTGAACTGGTTCTTGAATATCCTGAAATCCGTGTAGAACTAGACAGGACACTTCAAGCTGACTCCTTACAGCAAGAGGCTATTGATCGACTATTTGAAAATGCTGAGCAGTCCATGGCTAATGGCTCGTTCACTAAGAGTGATTTAGATCGGTTACCGCCTCGTGTGCAACTTAAGATTGAACAAAGCGGTCTTTGGACTAATTATCAAAAGGACAAACTAGATCCTTTCATTTCTAGTGGAGCGCAGCAAACAAGTATCAACGGAACTAGAAAAGCATTTAAGTATGCTGATGAAAAGCAGGCTGCTGATTTTGATCACCGAGCCAGGATGTTGCAACGTGCTATTGATCTTGAAATCCATCGAGTTGCTGGCAGCTTAAGTAAGAGTATCCCTGCTGAGGAACGCTATCGGCAAGCAGCTGATCAAGTAATGGAGATGATTAAAGGCGTCAACGGTGGTAATGAAGAAACACGTGATGCAGAGTCACCTTTCTTCTATAGCTCTGAAGGCGGTGCTCCCAATATCCACAAATACTTCGGTGGCTATACAACTGGTGAGCAAGCTCGTAACAGAGATCAACGCCGACTAGATAAGTTAGATCCTAACAAAGGTGGAAATGTTAATTCTTGGAAGTCTGCAAACTTCTACGGATCGACAACAACAGAAGGTAAGGCATTTATTACCAAGATGCTTAATGATTACAGTAAAGCTCCTAGCTCTTACCAACCTACATTCTTCTTTCAAAGACTAGGTGTTTTAAACAATAAGAGATTCCCTGAACTTCTTAATGAGTTAGCACCTCTCGTTGGACACCCTGGTGTGCCGGATCCTTTAAAAGATAATGCACTCTGGACTGCTGTTCCGCAATCACAGATTGACCGTATTGACAATAAGTACAACTGCGCTACTGAGACTAGTGCTAGGCTTATCGGTAAGGCATGTAATGCAACAGGTCAAGCATTGTGGAAGCAGGGTCAACATGCAGAAGCTATCCAATCTAAAGTACCTGATGAAGCAGATCAGCCTTACGTTGGTGGCTTAGTTAGTGCAATGCAGTTCTCTGCTCAAACAAACGGTCAGCTACATACTGGTAGCCGAACTGTTAATCAGATGTTAGATGTACGCAACGAGCTCAGAGAAGGTTATCCTGAGCTAATAAAGCAACATCCAGAACTGAAAAATAAATTAGAAAGTTATGGAGACATGGACCCAGCAAGTTTGTTTGCAGCAGTAATGCTTATGTCTGGTACTAACCCAGGTAACATAGGCGATATTGCTGATAAATTATCAGAAAACTTATCCACTTATGGTCGTTTCTCTTATAGAGCAACTGGTGATAAGCGATTCCTTAATCTAACTAAATTTGAACAACGGCGCAATCTTGGGCCAACTGTTTCTGATACCCAGGTTTCACAATCTTTAGGCGCTAAGGCAGGAGATCAACTTGCTTACTACCCAAAGCCGGTGACCGCCAAACAGATTCAAAAGCTTAATACTATTGGCAAATACGAATCAGATAGTGTTGGCGGTTATAATGCTGTCAATCAGGTAGGCACTAAAGGTGGTCATGATGTGGAAGGGTACTCAGGTCCATTTGGTAAAATGGCCCAGTATAAAGGTAAGTTTCTTACAGAAATGACTGTAAGGGAACTTATGGAACTACAAGCTAGGCGACCGGGAATGAGTAACGCTGAGTGGATTAAGCAAGGCAGGCTACATGCTATCGGCCGCTACCAATTCACTCGTGACACATTTGCTGATCTAGTGAAACGTATGGGTATTCCCCCTGACGCAAAATTTGACCATCGCTTACAAGATGCTATGGCACTGCAACTTTACGACGAACGTAAAATGAGCCCTTGGGTTGGTGTTACTAAACGTGGTATTTATGAGTAAACGTGACTTATGACACAAGAAGATATGTCACCGGAAGAGTATCAACGACTCCTTAATGAATCTAGGGAAGAGTTAGATAACGAGAAGGTGGCAGAAGACGCTGCTAAGGCAGCAGAGATAGAAGAACCTGTGGATAAACCTACGGAAGCTAAGGCGCCGGAGCAACCCACAGAAACTAAAACTGAAACACCTACACCTACACCTACAGAAACCACCTCATCAGCTCCAGATCCTCGTGATTCAAACAAGGATAAGGGGTTTTTAGGTGGTGTTGGTGTATCTGAGACTGGTAACATTACTGGCTTTGGTGGTCAAGAGTTATCTTACTTTGGCACCCCTCTGTTCACTAGCGGTGGTAACAATCACCCTAGCGGACAGATGGGTCTGTACTCCCACAGTCTTCCCGAAACAATGGGTGCGCCTGGTCTAGGCGTTATGGACTTTGGTGTTGACCTTGTTAATAGAGTAACTGGTACCAACATCCCTAAAATTTCACCTCTTGAAAATGATGTGCTGCAAGGGGTGAGGGAGCTTAGCTCTGTTGTTCTCCCTACAATGATGCTTGGTGGTGTGACTACTGCTGGCGGTACAGCACTTCATGCTCGACTTGGTTGGGGTCTAGGTAACAACCCACTATTTAAATGGTTTGCTAACGCTGGTACTGGCATTGGATCTGGTTTGGCTGTTGACGATATTGCATCGATCAACGAGACAGACGATGATCCTCTGACGATGCTGGTTAAAACTTGGCCTAAGACCTGGGGTTTTATCCCACGTGATTGGACTTCATTAGATTGTGATAGCCCTAGATGTAAGCAGATCCGTAATAGGGATCAAGGTGCTTTCCTTGGAGCTAGTCTAAGTGTCTTTGAAGGTTTTATCAAATACGCTGCAAAGCGTAAGGGACTTAAGCAGGCTACTGGCTGGATTTCAGAAACAGAACGTTCTGATTCATGGCTTAAAGAGCAAGCTAAAAATGGAGCTGAAAATGTAATTGACGCTCCAGCTCCTACTTTGCAAGAGCAAGCTGCTACTTGGTACAATCAGAATCAACAACAAAAGATGCTAGCTAAGGATATCAATCCTGATCAAGCTAGGACTTTTGATGATCTTTCTACTGAAGAGCAAGATAAATGGGTCAAACTGCTGGAAGATAATGGTGCTATTGCTAACGTCAGCGATGATCCAATTGAGTTTGCTCAAGATTATATCGTTAGACAAGAAGTTAAAGGTAAAGTTGATCTAGAAGAAGAAGGCATTATTAAGCAACGTGCTAACCCTGATTCTGATGATCCTATTGAAGGTGTTCACGACATGTTCGAGCACCGTGAGTTAGGTTCTAGAACTGCTGACAATATGGGCGTTGTTGGTGCTGCAAAGGATCAAGCTCAAGTTATGCGTGAAGGTGTTGGTAGGCTTGGTAGTGTGTACTCCAGTGCTGCGCTTAAGTTCTCCTTAATGGTAGACAACCCTGCTTCTAGGAGTCTATTTAAAAAAGCTAAGGAAACGCTTAAAGCAGCAAGAGATGTTGCTTATAAGGCTGGTGACCATCTTTATACTTCCAAAGAAATTAGTGCACAAGGTGATGAGCTCGCTGCTAAGTGGCTTGACCCCAATATGAGTGCTAAAGATCTACGGACAGCGCTTGATGATTATAAGACTAACCTTTATGACGGTGTTAAGTATCTAAGCGATGGTGGTTATGACGCTGCTTTGAAAGCACTGCGAGGCTACTTCGATGAGTACCTTGATATGGATGAGCTAAAAGCTGCTGCCTACATCAACACATCGATGGCTGGTCAAGTCTCTGACTTGGCAGAAGCTGCTCGACTTACTGAAGGTACTGCTGCTGTTCGTAGGGTCCAAAGTGAAATCTTTGACCGCATTCAGATTCTTATGGCTGAGAAGGGGGTTGCCTCCTATATCGCCGGTAGAAGCCTGAACATGAAGAAACGGTGGAAACGTCTGAAAACCTCTGAGCAAGTCTTGGCTGGTGTACAGAACGGTGAAATCGAGATGGGTGAGCTGATCAAGCAGAAGTATGGAGATGCTCAGCGGACTGTTGACATCCTACGGGATATCCACCGTGAGCGCCCTGAAATGCTGGGTCCGATGATGCTTGCCTATGAAATGAGCAACGGTAAGATCGACACTGTAGCCAAGCTAAACGAGATTGTTGCTAACAACCTTGGTGGTTTGTCTAAAGCTTTCTTCGATAAAAACCCTCACATCCCCTCGCAGCTAATAAACGCTCTTTACGCTAATTACTACAACAACATTCTTACCAGTATTGGTACTCCAGCAAAAGCTGGCTTTGGTAACCTAGTTAATATGGTTACTAAGCCTTTGTCTTTGGCTATTGGCGGTATCTTGGATAAAGAGACGTTGCAACGTGGTTGGATGCAATACAGCGGATTCTCTGAATCCATGCGGCGTGGTTTTGAGCATATGAATACTGTCTTTAAGATGGCTTCTAAAGATCCATCTAGCGTAGGTTACATCATGCGCGAAGACATTGTGAGAGTGAACAAAGATAACATGACTCTGCTTAACGCTTATGCTGATGCACAGGCTGAGCTGGGTAATGATGGCCCACAAGCCATTGTTAACTTTGTTAATGAGCTAGACGATGTAGCAAACAATCCATTCCTGCGATTTGGTGCAAACGCTATGACGGCGTTTGACGGATTTACTAGGGCTATGGTTGCTTCATCTGAAGCTCGCATTCGTGCTTTTGACAAGCTCAAGAAAGCTGGTAAAGAGATCACTCCTGAAAACCTCAAGACTCTGACTGAAGGGGAATACTCCCGAATGTTTGATTCTAAAACAGGGATGATTGTAGACGAGCAAGTTGATTACACCGCCCGTGAGATGGCACTTAGCCTTGACAACAAAGGTGTTGATGACCTGAATAAGATCATTCAACGTGCTCCTATCCTTAAGCCTTTCATCTTGTTCCCACGTACTCAGATGAACGCTATTGCATTGTTCGACAGTGCAAGTCCGCTTTCAGTCTTTGCTCGTGACTTTAACGATATTGCCTATAAGCCCATGGAAAAGATGGGTAAGGACGAAATACTTGAGCACTTGACGAAACGTGGCATCCCCACTGACGGCGATATTCTTAAAAAGTTTTCAACATTACGTGCTGAGATCCGTGGAAGAAAGGCTATCGGCATGATGACCATGATGGGCGCTACTGCGCTGTTCATGAATGATTCTCTGCGTGGCAACGGTTATCACAAAAAAGAAGTTCAAAAGACACGACGTGAAGCTGACTGGCAACCCCGTACCTACAAGGGATGGGATGGTAACTGGTACAGCTATGACGGCATGGGCTTTATTTCCGACTTCCTTGCTCTCACTGCTGATATTGGTGACAACCTGTTTACAGGTCTAGACACTGCTCGCGGTGAGCAACTGTTTGGCAAGATGGCATTTATTCTTGGCGCCAACCTTACTAATAAATCCTACATGGCTTCTCTGGAGCCGATGATGGATGTACTACAGCAAAACCCTGCGGCTTTAAATCGATTCGGTGCTACTGCAATTAGTGGTGCACTTCCTATGTCTGGAGCCCGTCGTGAGCTGAGCCAGCTTATGTATCCTGGTCTACGTGAAGTAGACGATGAGCTAGGTGAACTGCTCCGCAACCGTAACGGTTTCTTAGACTTTATTGATCCTGAGCGAGCCCTCCCATTCCGTAAGAACTGGATTACTGGTGAGAAAGTTGGTGAGCCTAAGGACTTCTGGACTCGGATTGTGAACACATTCAGCCCCATCAAAAAATATGATGGTCTCGATGAACGGGAACAGTTCCTTATTGATATTGAATTTGAACACCGGCCTATTATGAATAAGGCTGATAATGGTCACAAATTCACCAACTCTGAACAGGAAGAGCTTTACACGCTAATTGCAGAAGACAAACAATGGCAAGCTGCTGTTAAACGTGCAATGGCTGATGCTAAGGATTTTGGCTTTACTGAACAACTATCTAAATTCCGAAACCAAAACATCCCGTCAGAGCCTGGAGCTTCCTTGTTTAGGTCTGACAATAAGTTCGTAGATAAGAAGAAATTCCAAATGCTGCACTTCCACCTGAAGGCTGCGCTTGAAGCTGCTAAAGATCGTGCTATCGAGAGTCTATCTAACTACGATGAGATCCGGTTGAATATGGATAACTTCAACCGTATGGAGGATGACTCCAAACGAAATAACCTCACGTACTTTTAACTATGGCCGCTTACGCTGAAGAACTAAAAGATGGCGGGTCAGAAAATTATACTTATACGTTTACCACGATCTCTAACGATTATGTAAAGATCGACTTAAAGGTAAACGATGTATTTACTGAACTGCCTACAACTGGGCGTATCGACGGCTGGGAGACCGGCGATGCGGAATACCCTTGGGAAATCGATACTTCTACAAAAACTGTTTCTTTCACTGGCACTCTAACCCCTGCTGGTGATGAGACTGTTCGTATCTATCGACAAACCGCCCTAGAAAGTCTTCCTATTACATTTACTGCTGGTAGTGCTCTGTCAGCAGAACAACTAAATGAAAACTTCCAGTTAGTCTTTGATATTTCTCAAGAGATTAACTCTACTTATATCAACGCTAGTAACGCGCTTCTGCAGCAGAACCTAGATGCTGATAACAATAAGATCATTAACCTGGCTAACGGTACCAACAACAATGATGCCGTTAACAAGTCACAGCTTGACGGTGTGGCTGCAGACGCTGAAACTGCGGCTACTAACGCTGAAGCTTCTGCTGATCTTGCACAAGACTGGGCTACTAAATCTACAAATGTAGAAGGTGACCTGAAGAGTGCTAAGTCCTACGCTGAAGAAGCTAAGAGTCAGCGTGACTGGGTTGAAGACAATGACAACGGTACCCTTAGGGACACTGTGTTCTGGGGATTCCGTCGCACTGCTGCTGGAAACCTTTTAGTTGATTACACCCCTGCTACGACTGTTAACAGTATCGACAAAGAAACTGGTGACGATGGCAGTAATACATATACAGCATCTGACTATCTCCATAAGGGGGTAGAGATCTGGGCGTTCATGCCTGCTGGTTCTATTGACCAGGGTACAAATGAACCTCGTCTTTCATTTAGCAATGGTCACCTTAACTACGATATCTAATGGCAACTTTTGATTTAGGCAAACTAAAATTTAATTGGCGTGGAGCTTACGCCGATAGTACAGCGTATGAAGTCGATGACGTTGTACTCCATAAAAATGGTACGTGGATCTGCACTACTGATGTAGCAGCCACTAACACCACAGATCCAGAAGCTAATAGCAATTTCTCGCGAATGGCTACTGGTATTGATTTCCAATCTGCAGACTTTGCCACTAGCACGGCTTACTACCTTAACGATCTGGTTAAGTTCAATAGTGCTGTCTACATTGTCACCTCTGACACTGTTACTGCAGATACCGGTGAAGATCCTTCGACTCTCACTAACGACTTTTCTATCTTCACTCCTGCTCCTGAAGGTAACGTCCTGACAACTGACGGTGACATGATTACCCGTCGTGGTGGTAATAGCATCCGCATTCCCATCACCAAAACAGTTGATAAAGGTCTGACTGTTCAGAAGCATAAGACTGAAACCTATTCCAGCCGTTCCTTCACTTACACTGAAGATAACGATAACGCTGTTACTGCGAATAAGTCTGGCAGTATCCCTGCTGCTTCCTACAGCATCACGGTTAAAAACCGTATGTCTGATAGTTACATCCTTACTGGTTCCGACCGTAACGGTAACTTCACTAACGAGGAAGAGTATTCTCTTAACGTCAATATTGGCGACACTCTTACTTTCGACACTACTGCTGCTGGTTCTAGTCACCCCTTACATATTCGTGTAAGCAATGGTGGCGACAGCAT
>CESA01073385.1_pt1 | contig 16913 bp, 15 predicted proteins | sample 531061 | NCBI WGS metagenome assembly CESA01 (sample SAMEA2621254, study PRJEB7988) | marine metagenome | biome: marine biome (ENVO:00000447); feature: surface water layer (ENVO:00002042); material: "saline water (ENVO:00002010), including plankton (ENVO:xxxxxxxx)" | depth 5 m
TTTTTTTCCTTAAAATTATATTTGGCACTAATTTCTTTAAGCCAATCTGGCCAAAAATCTCTATCAATTAATTCTCCTTCTGTGTCAGTCCACCATTGTAATATTTTTTTTCTTTCATCTAAAATTTTTTCATTCTCAATAAATATTACGGATAATAGTACTAAAATAAATAAGTCCTTTTTCTTAATAGTTTCAAGTTCTGAAAAATCATCTGGAAGAGAAGAAAAAATGACTAAATTAGAGTAGCTTTTATCTAAAAAACTTTGCCTGTTGAAATTATTTTCTTTAAAAATTTCATCCATTTCTGAAGAAATATTTATAAAATCAGACTTTATTTTTTTAATATTTGTATCTGTTTTTGGTATATTTGTATCACCAGAGGTATTAATAACATTATAATTAATAGGATTATATTTTATAACCTTATGATCAAAAAAATAATATTTAATAAATACAATTAAGTAACTAGAAATTATAAAAAAAGATAATAAGGAAATAAAAAAGACGTGGAGTCTAGGACTTTGTGCCATTAAATTCTAATTTACTGCTTCAACAGATACTATTTCAGGTATGTAGTATTTTAGCATATTTTCAACACCTGACTTCAGTGTTAAGGATGAGCTTGGACATCCTGCACAGGAACCTCTCATTTCTAAATAGACAATACCTTCGGTAAATTTGATAAACCTAATATCCCCACCGTCTTGAGCAACTGCAGGTTTAATTTTTTCTTCTAATAAATTTTCAATTTGTTCAATTATCTTGGTATCTTTTTTATTATAATTTGATTTTATCTTTTTTTCTTTCTTTATGGAATTAATCACTGGTAGACCAGAAGTGAAAAAATCCATTATTTTAGAGAGTATATCTGGTTTAATAGCTTCCCATTCATAAGAATCTGCTTTTGTGACTGTTATAAAATCTGTACCTAAAAAAATACTTTTAACAGAATCATTTTCAAACAACTTTGTTGCTAATAAAGAGTTTTGTGCTTCTTCTTTATTTTTAAATTCCATTGTTCCTTCTTTTAAAACTTTGCTTTCTGGCATAAATTTTAACGTAGATGGATTTGGTGTTTGTTCAGTTTGTATAAACATACTTACAAAATAGAGAATTAAAATAAATTGTCAATTTCTTCTTCGGACAAATTAGCAGGAATAATTGTTAGAGGGACTTTTAACTCAGTTTTATATTTGCCAGTAAAGCCTGAAATAAGTGGACCAGGACCTACTGGACTAGAAGAAGAAGCAAGAATTAAATTCGAAACAAATTTATTTGAATTTAAAAATTCAAGTATACAGCTAATCCTATCTCCCTTCATTATATATTTTTTTGGTTTATTATTACTTAAAGACATAACAAAGTTTTCATATTCCTTAATTTTCTCTTCAGCTTCTTCTCGAGATTCTTTCTCAGCAATATTTTCAACAGCCTTCCAATGACTAAAATCTATTTTATCAAAAGTATAGAGTAAAACTACTTTGCCACTTACTCTGGCTGCCCTGAGGCTTGCATACCTTAAAGCATCAAACATTTCATCAGATTCGTCAAGTATAACTAAGAAGTTAAGTTCTTTTTTCATATTCTATTTCCTAAAAAAATAACCCGCACCTATACCAAGAAGAATAGCTATTATAGCAGAAATTAGACCATATAAAAATGAAAACTTATAAGCAAACTCAAATATGAATGAGTTAAAACCAGGTTTTTTAACAACTAAATTTATAGGTTTTTTTGAAATTCTTTTGTTATTTTCATAGGACTCCATTACTAATGTATATTTTCCAGGAGGAGAATTAATAGGAAGATTAATAGGCACTTTAAAAAACGTTTTATTTTCTTTTTCAATAGATTTGAAAGCATTATTTTTTATAGAAAATAATCCGATTTTTATCTGTTTTTTAATTAAGTCTTTTTTAAGATTGTCATCATCCTTTCCAAATAATTTAATATTATCAACTAATTCTTTTTTAATTTGAAAATCTATTTCATTTTTTTTCTTATTAGTATAAAAATGGAAAACTGAAGGATAGGAAAATTCACCTGTTTTTTTCCAAGTCCACATACTCAAAAATTTAGTTTTTTCTTGTAAGATTACCTTTTGTTTTGGTCCAATTAATTTTAAAATTAATAATCCCTTATTACTATTATTAACAAATACTACCAGAGATGGTTCGTTTTCATTATTATTGATTGAAACTTTTTTGTTGGGTACGTCAAAACTGAAGTTCTTTGCATCCAATTTTAGAGAAAAAGTAAGCAGGATTATGAAGATACTTAATATTTTCATTGTAAACGATCCTGTAAAATTATTCTTGAGCTGAATAACGGTTCTGTGACAAGATCAAAAGACATTTTAAAGCATACTAAAATTACTACAGATGCGAGTAAAATTCTTAAGTGTTCTCCTTTGAACTTTGAAGTATAACGTGAACCAAACTGTGCTCCAATAACTCCTCCGATGAGTAAAAAGACTGCTAAGATTAGGTCAACAGATTGATTATAAGTTGCCTGAAGAATAGTTACATTAGTAGTAACAAAAACAATCTGAAATAATGATGTTCCAATTGCAGTAACTGTAGACATTCCTAATATATAAATCATTGCTGGCACCATAATGAACCCACCTCCGACTCCCATGAGTGCCGACAAAATTCCTACAAAACATCCAATAAAAACAGGAACTAGAATAGAAATATACTTTCTTGATCTTCTAAACTTATATTTAAGTGGCAGTATATCTAAGAAATTTCTTTTTGATTTACGAATCTTAAAAGAGGAATTTTTTTTTTTGAAGATAGCCAGCGTACTTTCAACGAACATTAAACTACCAATGACTGCCAAAAAAACAATATACAATAAACTAATTGTTAGATCTAGATTTCCTGCATCACGCATAAATTTAAAAAAAACTACACCCAGCGTAGAACCAAATATTCCACCTATCAACAGGAAATACCCAATTTCAAAGTCTATATTTTTTTTCCTATTATGTGCAATTGCACCAGATACTGATGAACCTAAAATTTGATTTGCTTCAGTTGCTACGGCTGTTCCTGGGGGAATGCCTAAAAAAATTAAAATTGGTGTCATTAGAAAACCACCACCTACTCCAAATAGCCCAGATAAAAAACCTACGAAAAAACCACAAAAAAGAATTACCATTAAATTGATATCAACTTCTGCTATTGGAAGAAAATAATACATCAAAAAAACCCAATAATATCTTTAATTGATTTCATATTACTTTCTGCTAATTTCTGTGCCTTTTTTTTACCATCTGATAAAACTGATTCTAAAAAATTTCTATCATCTTTTAATTGTTTAATTTTTATAGAAATTTTTGAAATTTCTTCTATTAAAATTTCACCGAGATCATTTTTAAAAACTGAGAAATTTTTATTTTCATAATCTTTTATTATATTTTCCTTAGATAATCCTGAGATGGAAGAAAATATATTGATTAAATTTGAGACTTCTGATCTAGTCTCTAATTCGTCAAGATTGTTTGGGAAAGGTAAGGAATCAGTTTTTGCTTTTTGAATTTTCTTCAAAATAGTATCAGACGAGTCAGTTAAATTTATTCTTGAAAAGTCTGAAGGATCAGACTTACTCATCTTATTCTCTCCATTTCTTAAGCTCATTACTCGAGTTGCATTGCCGGTAATTATTGGATCAGGAATAGGAAAAAAATTTACTTTATAGTGTCTATTAAAACTTTGTGCAATATTTCTGCATAATTCAAGGTGTTGTTTTTGATCATCTCCAACAGGAACATTTGTTGATTTATAGAGTAAAATATCAGCTGCCATAAGGATTGGATATGAATAAAGGCCAAGAGGTGCTTTTTCCTTATTTTTTCCAGCCTTATCTTTAAATTGAGTCATTCTGTTTAACCAGCCTATTGGCGTGTGACAACTCAAAAGCCATGCTAATTCACTATGACCGGACACAGATGATTGATTAAAAATTATACTTTTTTTAGGATTTATACCAGAAGCAATATAAGCTGCAGCAATATCTAAGGAATTCTCTTTTATTTGTTTGCAGTTTTCAGGAACGGTAAGAGCATGAAGATCAACTATACAAAAAATACAATCAGACTTCTCTTGTAACTTTATCCAGTTTTTAATTGCTCCAAGATAATTACCTAAATGAAGATTACCTGTTGGCTGAACACCTGAAAAAATTAGTTCATTTGGTTTGATTTTTCTCTCCTAATCTAAAATTAAATAAATAAAAAGCTTTAAGAAAATATAATAAAATTAGATATATAAAGGAACCAAAAATAATAAGACCTAAAACCAAAAGGATTTGTTCATTAAAATGGTTGTTAATTTGTACTTCTAAAAAATAATTACTCAAAATATAATAAATTATAAATCCCATAATTCCAGATGCTAAAATACTTTTTAATAAAACTTTAAATGTTTCTGCATGCAAAGTGATAAATTTTTTTTTATTTGATAAAAATAACAAAATCAAAAAATTAAACCATGAAGAGATTGAAGTGGCAATAGCTAAACCGACATGCAAATAACTTTTTATAAGTATTAGATTTAGAGTAAGGTTAATTATCATAGCGATTATTGCAACATAAACAGGTGTTTTAGTATCTTCCCTACTAAAGAATGATACAGCAAGAATTTTTACAAATATAAAAGCAGGCAAACCTATGCAAAAGGCCTTAAGTGCATCACTAGTTAGCTTTGCATTATTTATTGTAAATTCCCCCCTTACGAATAAAACATTAGTTATTAAATCTGATAAAAAGATTAATCCTATTGAAGCGGGTATTGAAAAAATTATTCCTATTTGGAGACAATAGTTACTACTTTTACTCGCCTCATCAAAAGCTTTTTCTTTTATTTGTTTGGATAAAATAGGCAGTAATGCGGTACTAAGTGCAATGCCAATTACTCCCAGCGGTAATTGATTTACTCTATCTGCAAAATATAGGTATGAAATTGAACCATCAGGTAGGGTTGATGCTAAAATCATATCAATCAAAAGATTAAGTTGATATACTCCGTTTCCTAATGCAGCAGGAATAAACAAATAAAGTAGTTTTTTTGCATCTTCACTTAAATTTGAAAAATTGAAAAACGTAAAATCATTTAATTTTAGTTTAACATTGTTTTTTTTAAGATTATAAATCAACCATATTAATTGAACTAAACCTGCAAACGAAATTGAAAAAGCTAAATGCATAGAAATAGTTTCTTGATTAGAACTAAAAAAATCGCTACTTAATAACGCAGTTAACATTGAAAGATTTAAAATTACTGGAATAAATGCCATTGCAGCAAATTTACTCATTGTATTCAGATACCCACCAATTAAGGAAGACAAACAAATAAATAATAGAAATGGAAAGGTTATTCTTGATAATTCAACAGTTAACTGAAATTTTTGAAAGTTTTCTTCGAAGCCTGGTGCAACCATAGAAATTATAAAAGGCATAAAGATTTCAAAGATTATCAAAAAGGGTAATAAGATTGAAAAGATAATTGATAATACTTGTGATAAAAATTGATTAGATTTACTAATACCATATTTTACTTTTATTCCGGAAATAACTGGAATAAAAGCTGAATTCATTGCTCCTTCAGCAAAAAGTCTCCTGAAAAGATTGGGAAGTTTAAAGGAAACAAAAAAGGCATCAGATATAAAACTAGCCCCTAGCAATCTTGCAATTAAAAGATCTCTGAAATAACCAAGAATTCTACTTAGAAAAGTTAGAGAACCAATAGTTGATATAATTTTTAAAAACAATTTAGTTCCCACTTAAAATTTGTTTTCTAATTGATCTTTTAATTATTTTAATTTCTTCTGACTTAATAATTTTAAAACCAAAAATATTTCTAACATAAAATGTATCTTCAATATAATCCACAAAAGTTGATATTTTAGCTGTTGACACAACAATTTCTTTTTCCAATAAAACCATCAGTATATCGTATAGTAAAAAATCTCTATCATTAGTAGAAACTTTTATAATAGTGTATGTTTTGGATGAATTATTATCAATTGTAATAGTTGTTTTTCTATCAAAAATTTTTAAATTATTTTGTCTCTGTTTGTCGGCTAAATTTTTTTTGAAATTTTTAGTGTTGAGTGTTTTTAATTTCTCCCCCAAAATCTTTTTTTTCTTTTCAAGATCATTTATATTAAGCTTTAGGTTTTCTTTTACAGATAACTTAAATGTATCAACTACTGTATTATTCTCTAGAGTGAAAATTCTTGCCTCAAGAACATTCATATCTGACGAAATAACTGCGGCTATAACATCAAGTAAAAAATTTCTTCTATCATTAGCTACTATTGTTAAATCAAATAATCCAGAGTTCTGAAAACTTATTGAAAAGTCTATGTCCTTAATTTTTTCACTACCTTTAAAAAAGTTATCAATTTGTGATGCAATTTTTTTTGGTGTTTGAAGTAACCAAAAACTTGGATAAGTAATAGAACAAAATTTTTTATATGATACCTCAGAATGAGTGATCAGATTTTGCATTACCTCTTTTTTAATTGTATTTATCTTTTTATTAAGTTGGCTGTTTGTATCAGGCGTTATAATTTCTTTTTCACATTTCTTATATAACTTTTGAAGAAGAATTGATTTCCAGTCATTCCATATATCATCATTTACTGCGTGGATATCTACAACTGTTAAAAGATATAAAAACTTCAGTCTATCAATAGTATTAACCTTCTGAACAAATTTCTTAATGACAGAAATATCTTCAATATCTTTATTAAAAGCAAATTCACTATATATTGAGTGATTATTTACTAACCAAATAATTTCATCCTTATCTTCTAGACCCATTCTTTTTGATATTTTTTCAGCTATTCTAGTTCCTTTTTTTTCATGATTTCCCCCAAGCCCTTTTCCTATGTCGTGTAAAAGAACTGCAAAAAAAAGAGGAACTTTATTTGAAATTAGATTAAGTAATGATTTTGCAAAAACTAAGTTTTTTTGAATATTCTTTTCTGTTTTTATTTTTTTTAGAAAGTAAATTGCTCTAAGCGTGTGTTGGTCAACAGTATAAACATGATAACGATCAAATTGAGACTGAGATAAGATATTTTTAAACTCTGGTATAATTTTAGATAAAATACCAATATCATTTAGCATCTCTAGAGTAAATTTATCATTTGAATCAGTAAGAATTTCAATAAATAATTTATTTAACCTACTTTCCGGTGATAAGTTTATTTTTATCTTTTTAGACCAATCAAAAATGAATCTTTTTGTATTTGGATGTAAAGGAACTTTATACTTATAAGAGTCATGAAATATTTTAAAAAAGTTTTCATAATTATTTAAGAAAATTTTTTTTTTTTCGATTACGATATAACTGTTTTCAATAGAAATACCTTCTGTTATAAAATCTTTTTTTAAATAATTAGGTTCTTTATCACTTAATATACTTGCTGCTACAATGAAATTAGCTAGATTTTTAATATTTTTAATTTGTAGGAAGTAATGTTTCATAAGCCTTTCTACACCAAGAGTAGAATTTCTAGTCTTATAATTCATTTTTTCAGAGATAATCTTTTGAAGTTCAAAAGTAAGCCTTTCATTTGGTCTTTTGCTTAGATAATGAAGGTAACAACGGATTGTTAAAATGAAATCTAAAGATTTTTTAATTTTATAAGACTCAGATTTTGAAATAAATTTTTTCTTACTTATCTTTGAAAGTTCGTTTGTATTTTTCTTAGTCTTAAATATCCAAAATAATATATTAATATCTCTAAGTCCTCCGATACATTCTTTAATATTTGGTTCAAGTAAATATGAATTATTCCTTTTATTAATTAATCTTTTTTGTCTTTCCAAACTTTTTATTTTGATAAAATTATTTTTTGTGTCACTTTTAAAGTAACTATCAATTTCATTTCTTACTACTTTAAATAATGCTTCATCTCCATATATTTTTCTGTAGTCGAGAATAGATGTTTGGGTTACATGATCATCACTACTAATATTCTTAAAATCAATAATATCTTTAATGATATGACCAACTTTAAAACCCATGTCCCATAAAGCATAAAGTATTTCTTTGATAGAATTTTCAATTTTTTTATAGGGTGTTTTTGACTGCTTTGCTGGAACAAATAAAATATCTAAATCTGAATAAGGCGCTAATTGTCTTCTACCATAACCTCCAATAGCGCATATTAATAGATCACTTTTCTTTAGAGCTTTTTTATTTATTTGTACTCTAAATATAGCAGAGACTAAATCATCAGTTGAATCTGAAATGTGTTTACAAGTTTCAAAACCATTATTATTTTTTAGAAAATTCGATTTGATTTGTATTTGTATTTCATCAAATCGTTTTTTGTAAACATTTAAGTTTTTAAATTTTTGAATATTCAAAGTTTTATTAGTATTCAATCTTAAGCCTTGATTTATTTATTTGACAATTTTTTTTTTAAACTATAGAGAAGCTCGAGAGCTTCCTTCGGATTAATCTCATCAGGATTAATTTTTTTGAGTAATCTAAATATCTCCTGTTTTTTATGAGCGTTTTCATCATCTTCAAATTCAAAATATTCATCTTTGTTTTTTACATCCTTTTTTTGAAAAGTTTTTTCAGATAAATTTTTGAGTACTTCCGAAGCTCTTTTGATTATTGAATCCTGAATTCCTGCTAATTTAGCAACATGAAGTCCAAATGAACTTTTAGAAATACCATCAATAACCTTGTATAAAAAAATAATATTCCCTTGCCACTCATCTATTTGCATAGTTTTTAAACTTATACTTGGGAATCTTTTTTTCAAATATGTTAACTCTTTGTAATGTGTTGCAAAAAAAGTTAAACATTTTTTCTTTAAAATAATAAATTCTAATATTGCCCATGCTATAGATAATCCATCATTTGTTGATGTTCCTCTTCCTAATTCGTCTAAAATAATCAGAGAGTTTTTTGTTGCTCCATTTAAAATTCTTGCAGTTTCTACCATTTCTGTCATGAAAGTAGAAAGACCTTTAGATAAGTCATCTGAGGCACCCACCCGCGTAAATACTTTGTCGATAATTTTTATATCCACAGATTTAGCTGGAACGTAACAACCTATTTGACTCATTATACAAATTATTGCAACTTGTCTAAGAAACGTACTTTTGCCAGCCATATTAGGACCAGTCATTAGCCAAGTTTCTTTATCTATTTCTATTTCACAATCATTTGGTGTAAATTGCTTTTCTTCAAGTATTAGACTTTCCTCCACAACTGGGTGTCTACCTTGTTTAATTGAAAGCTTTTTTCCTCCAGAAAAAGTGGGTCTAATATAATTTCTTTGTCTAGAAATGAATGCATAATTATTCATTACATCAATATATGCAATATTATTACTTGTTCGATTTATAAGAGCATTATTTTCAAGAATTTTTTTACAAATTTTAAAGTATATTTCTTTTTCTAATTCTATTGCTTTAATTTCTGATTGCTCTATTTCAAGGGATATTTTTTTTAATTCATCAGTTTGAAAACGTGCAGCATGAAGAGTATTCTGGATTAAATAAAATTTTTTTTCTGAACAGTTTAAAAGTTTATCTGAATTTTTATTTGTAACCTCAATAAAGTATCCATGAAAATTATTGAATTTTATTTTAAGACTATTTAGGTTTGATAATGTTGAATAATCAATTTGCAGATTTAAAATTTTTTTCTTTTGAATATCTTTTATATTTCTTAATTCATCTAGATGTAAATTAACATTTGATCTTATTACATTCCCTTCTTGAAGGGAAATTGGTGGTTCAGTCTCTATATTTTTTTCTATTAATTTTTGAAGAGAAGATAATTCATCAATATTTTTCTTAGAGGGTAATAGTTTTTTTAAAGTTAAATTTTTTGAAAATTCAATAACTGTGAAGACTTTAATACTTTTTTTTATAAAATTTAAAACATTAATTAGATCTCTTGGATTACGTAATTTAGCACTTACTCGAGACAATGATCTTTCAACATCTGGTATACCTTTTATTAATTCTCTTATTTTTTCAATTAGTGAATTTTCGTTAATTAGATGTTCAACAAAATTTTGTCTTTTTTGAATTTCACTTATATTTAATAGAGGATTTTTAATTTGTTCTTTAAGCATTCTTGCTCCACACGCAGAAATTGTTTTATCTAAAACATCAATTAAGCTTCCTTTTCTTTCCCCATTTATTCTAGAAAAAATTTCTAAGCTTTGGCTTGAAATTTTATCTACCTCCATAAATTCTTCATCTTTAATGATGTTGATGTTCAAGATATTTGGTACATTATCTTTTTGGGTTAAATAAAGATAATCAATCAGAGCACCTGCAGAACAAATATCAGAGTCTTCTAAATCTCCCAGAGATCTAGTGTTAGAGACTTTAAAAAAATTTTGAATTTTTGTATTATTATTTTTTAGATCAAAAGATGTTGAGTGAATTAGGGTAATTTTATTTTTCCAATTCTTTAGTTCTTCTTTAATAAGTAAATTATTAATTATTTCTTCTGAGGTAATTATTTCTCCAGGATCAATTTTGTATAATAATTCACTTAGGTCCTGTCTTAGTGAACTATTTTTTAAATTTTTTGTTTTAAAAATACCAATTGTCATATCACACCAAGAAACACTACCTTCACCATTTTTAATATAAATACTTGTCAAAAAATTGTATTTTTTAGAGTCTAATAATGGTTCTTCAAGTATAGTTCCAGGAGTTATAATTCTGACTACATCTCTTTCAAAAATTTTTTGATTTTTTTTTTGATTTTTTATTGATTCACTTTTTTTTTCTAGTTGTTCTGCTATGGCGACTTTAAACCCTAATTTTATTAATCTTGATAAATATGTTTGTGCAGAATGAGCGGGAACCCCACACATAGGTATATCTTTATTATTTAGTTTTCCTCTTTTGGTTAATGCAATACCTAATTGCTGGGAAGCTATCTTTGCATCATCAAAAAAAAGCTCGTAAAAATCACCCATTCTATAGAATAAAAGATAATTTTGATGTCTTCTTTTTACTTCGAGATATTGCGACATCATTGGAGTAGGTTTGGAATTCATTTTTTCCTTTTTTTTTGGTAAATCAATTAAACTTTGCTGTTTTAGTTGCATTATTTTATAATAAAAAAATCTAATTATGGCACATAATATTTAAACATCTTCATGTATATTAACAAAGAAATTATTTATGTATTTTTGTTATTTTTTTTCGTTTTAGTTATTTTAGCTATTAGATTTTATTTAGACTTTTCAAAATTAAAAAAAATAATTAGAACACACAAAGGGAAAGAGTACAGTTCATCTATTTTTTTATTTTATCAACAGTTTGAAGAGGTGATTTATAATTTAAATAGAATAACAAAACGATTTAATAAAAGAATAATGGTAAGCAAGGTGAGAATTAAATTTTTTGAAAAATTCTATGCCTCATTCCCTGATCCAATAATAATTATTAACCAAGATTTTCAGGTTGTTGAATTAAATAGAAAAGCTGTAGAATTATTGGGCAATGAAGCTTTTAAAAAAAATATATTTTCTGTACTCCGAATTTCAGAACTTAAAGATTTAATTCACAAAACTCAAAAAACAAAAAAACCATCTACGGCTTTTGTAAAGTTGGTTTATCCAAGTGAAAGAGTCTATAATATTTGGGTCTCACAAAGAAGAAAAGTTATAGATAGTAAACTTATTTTTATTAGACTATTTGACTCTACTGAAGAAAAAAAAATTCAATCCCTGCAATCAGAATTTATAGCCAATGTTAGTCATGAATTAAGAACCCCAATAGCATCAATTAGTGGATATTGTGAAACTCTTTTGACTAGCGCAAAGAATGACAAAAATGTACATGATAAATTTTTAAAAGTAATTAAGAAAGAAGCATCAAGAATGAGCTCTCTAGTGGGAGACTTATTATCTTTATCAAGAATTGAGAGAATTGAACATGCAAACCCAAAAGAAATAGTAGACATTTCATTTTTATTAAAAGAAATAAAAGAACTGACATTAAATTTATACAAGAAAAACAAAGTAATTATTAATTTTTTTTTATCAAGAAAAGTCTTAGAAGTTTACGGTGATTATAATGAACTTAAGCAAGTTTTTATTAATATAATTGAGAATGCTGTTAAACATGGAAAATCAGAAAAGCCAATAAAGGTAACTTTGTCAGATTTAAAAGATGAGGTGAAGGTTGCAATTAAGGACTTCGGAAAAGGAATAGATAAAGAACATATTCCAATGTTAACAAACAGATTTTATAGAGTAGATGAATCAAGATCCAGAAATAGTGAAAGTACAGGTTTAGGATTATCAATCGTAAAACATATTCTTAATCATCATAATGGTAGATTAATAATAAACTCCATTCCTAATAAAGGTTCAGAATTTAGTGTATTTTTAAGAAAGTGTTAGACATCTTTGTTGTATTTTAGCAACTAGAATTATTAAAAAAAAAAATGTCATCAAATTGCAATATAACTTAACTAATTTTTAAAACTCAATTTTTAAAATATTAATTTAGATTAGGGTTAAAAAAATGAAAAACATAATAAAATTGTTAATATTACCTTTTATATTTATCGGTAATCAAGCAATAGCTGCTGGAGAATATGATGCTCAAATAGACGCTTTGCAGAATGAGCTTCTTAAAATGAAGCAAGCAATGGCTTCAGATAAAAGTAAAGCTTATTTTAAAAAAGGAAAGGGTTTAAGTATTAAGAGTACTGATGGGAAATATTCTTTCCAAATTAAAGGAAGAGCTATGTACGATTTATCCTACATAACTAATTCAGATAGAATTGATTCTGTGGCTGATACACAATCTCTGGGTTCTGAATTTAGAAGATTACGCTTCTCAATTAAGGTGGGAGTTGGAGATGGTTGGGGCTTTGCTTTTCAACCGGATTTTGCAGAGACAATTGCAGATAACTCAAATACAGGAGGTAAAGGTGTTGATGTAAAAGATGCATTTATTTCAAAAAAAATTAAAGGTATTGGATCTTTCAAATTTGGTAATGCTAAAACGGCCGGGGGTATGTGGGAAAATACAAGTTCAAACAGCCTTTTATGGATGGAAAGACCAATGTATAACGAGGTTGCAAACCTAGCTCATAGAATGGGTGTTCACTATGATACTGGAGGGTCATTAGGAAAAAATCTTCATTTAGCTGCTGGATTAACTTGGGGTGATGAAGGCGCGTGGAGACAAGAGCAAGAAAATGCTGGTGCTGCTGCACAAGATAATGATTATAATTTCTCTGTTGCGACCCATTATACCGCCAAACTTGCTAAGAAAAATCAAGTAATGATTGGTGGATCATTTACCCATGAAACTTTTGTTGGTGCTGGGTTAGTATCAAGAAAGTTTGAAGCAAGAGCTCAGGGTGTCCACACATTAGGAGACAAAATTATTGATTCTGATCTTGTAGATTTAGATTCGTATAGTTATGGTGGTCCTCAATTTGCATACACCGACGGACCTTTGTTTGTAGCTGGCGAGTATTACTGGATGAGAGCTTCAAGAGATGATGATGCAGGAGCTCTTTATGGTGATGCAAAGTTTGAGGGCGGAACAGTCTTTGGTCATTATTTTATAAATGGAAATGCTAATGTAAAAATTAGTTCTAAAAAAGGTAAAATAGGCGGTGTTAAGTGTAAGGCTGTATATGGATGTACAGCATTAAAATTAATGTATGAAAAAATTGATACAACCCATAGTGAAGCTACTACAGCTTTAGCTACTGCAGGGCATATTGCTCATTTTGGTGTAAATCATTATTTTAATTCTAACGTAAGATTAATGTTTGATGGAGCGAAAGGTTTCTATAGAAATGGAAATCCAAATGCAGGTATTGCTAATAATTATCCTGCTGAATATACTCCATTTTCCTTGCAAACTAGATTGCATATTAAATTCTAACATTTAGAGCTTAATATTAGAATTAAAGAAAGGAGGTCTAATTTACCTCCTTTCTTTTAGTTATTTTCATAAATTTATTTTAAGGTTAAAGGTTTTTTTAAATCTTCATCACCAAGTAGTGGATATTTTTTTGAATTAAAAAGCTGATAGTGCCACCATTCATTTCTAAAAAAATCCCAACCTGAACAGGTCATTATTCCCAAAAGTATTAGCCTATTTTTTGTTGCCGTTTTGGAAATATATTTTGTTCCATGAAAAGATAAACTTGAAAACTCATCAAAACCTGTTCCCATATCAAGCTCATTATCTTTCTCATCTAATAAGGTTAAATCAACTGCAGCTCCTCTTGAATGAGGAGAACCTTTATCTGGAGGTGCAATAAAATCTGGATTAGGTAGGTATTCCCAAAGTTTTTTTTGCGAGTCAATAGGTCTAAACCCATCAAAAATTTTAAGTTTTAAACCTAGCTTTTCTGCTATTTCGCATGAAATCGTTAGATGTTCAAATGCAACCTCATTTAAATAGCAATCATTTCTACAATAAATTTTTTTACCAGTAAAGTTGTCATCAGTTGCATATTTTAAATCTATCAAAATATTAAGCTCTTTATCATTTAATTTAATTAGTTTTTGTGTCATTTTATAATTATTAATAAATAAAAAAGTTATCTTAATGTTATCACTATCACTTTATTCTTCAAGTCAGTCAGTCTCAGTTTCAATATATAGAAATAAAGAAAAATTATTATTTTTAGAAAAAAAAAATCAAGATATTAAAAAATCAGATGAATTAATTTTATTGATACAAAAAGCTCTTAAAAAAGAACCATTTAATTCTATAACACATATTTACTTCTCTAGAGGGCCTGGCGGATTTACAGCTATAAGAGCTCTTATTTCTATTTCACAAGGACTTGCTATTGCAGGAGAAGCAAGAATTCAAACAGTAACAATATTTGAGGCTTTTATTTCGGCTCTTAAGGAAAAGATAACCGGCAATATTCTAGTCTTATTCAAGGACAGTAGAAAAGATTATTATTTCCAATTTTTTAAGAACAAAAAAGGGTTATGGATTAAAGATTCTAATATATTTTGCGGGAATTTTAAGAAAATTGAACTAAAAATTAAAAATTATTGTGACACAAAAACTGAACATAAAATCAATATTATTACTGATAAGTTTAATTTTGAATTTGATTGTTTGTCAAATAAGAGATTAATAGAGTTGGAAATTAATGCAGATAGTATTTCTCAGGCAATTATTAGTGGTTACGGTAAAAATATTGTCAGACCTGTTTATCATCAGAAGCATTATGGAAAAAAGAATTAGGTATCAATCTTTAACAAAAAAATTTTACAAAGATGTCGAGCTTTTACAATTAAGATTTAAAGATGAGCTTAATAATATTTGGACATATAATGAATTGAAAATGTTGATATCACAAAAACAAATTTTTTCTGAAATTTGTTTAATAAATAAAAAGGTGATTGGTTTTTCAATTTTTAAAAAAATAGATGAGCATTTAGAATTATATATTATATTTGTTAGTCCTGAGCATAGGAGATTAGGGATTGGCAGAGATTTAATACTAAATGGCATTAATTTTTGCAAAAAAAAATTCTTAAATGAAATTTTGATAGAAGTAAATATTAATAATAGCAGTGCAATTTCTTTTTATAAAAAATTAAAATTTACTAATCTTGGAATAAGAAAAAATTATTATAATGTGAATGGAGAAGAATTCGACGCATTATTGATGGTCTTAAACATTTAGTTTTTTATAGATATTTCAAATATTTTGTTATCTAATTTTTTTGTTTTTACTTTTAAATTAAGTTCAATGAGAGATTCCTTAATACTCAAAAAATTATCATTGCCTTTGACTAAAACTTTTTTCTCTAAATTTTTGGGATTATTTTCAATAAAAATTTTTGTTTTAACAAAAGCCATTGGACAGTTATAACTAGTTAAATCTAAGTATTTTTTTTTTTTCACTTTTAGCTCTACATAATTTATTAAACGAGTTATAATTTAAACTAATATTTTTGAAATTTTGAGTTAAAATATTAATTTAAAATTGTCATATAAATTTAATATTATAGACATAAGAATACAATATTATGAATAGATTATTAAAAAAATGTAATAAACTTGGATTAAAGATGACCGAACAGAGAAAGGTTATAATCGAGGTTTTGTCGAACTCGAAAGATCACCCTGATGTGGAACTTGTATATCAAAGAGCATCAGAAATTGATAACAGAATAAGTATAGCAACTGTTTATAGGACTATAAGATTGTTTGAAGAGAAAAAAATTATTGAAAAACATGAATTTGGGGATGGCAGATTTAGGTATGAAGAAGTGACTGATATACATCATGATCATCTTATAGATATTAAAAGCGGAAAAGTAATTGAGTTTCAAAATGATGAAATTGAAAAGCTACAAATGAAAGTTGCTGAACAATTAGGTTATAAACTTATCGACCATAGACTTGAATTATATGCAGTACCCAATAAAAAAGAAGATTAAAATTTATAGAGGGAATTCTCTTAAAAAATTTCTTTTAAAAGCAAGTTATATTGCTAAAAATGTTATATACATTAAAAACTTTTCTTCAAATAAGGTTTTAAAAACCTCTAATAAAGATCCAGTATTATTAGCTTATCCTGAAAAAATAGATATAGATTTTAAAGCTGATGAATTCAGAGTTTTAGTCATTAAAAGTGACAATAGTTTAATTCGTAATGCTCAAAAACTCAGGTATCAAAACTTTTTTAATGATAAAAAAACTAATAAAAAAGTGAGCAAAATTGAATCAGATGAATTTGATAAATTTTGTGACCATTTGTTAGTAATTGATACCTCTATTTCAGAAAGCTATGTAGTTGGCACATATAGACTATTACTAAATACACCATTGAGTTCTAAGTCTGAACTATACACCTCAACAGAGTTTGATTTGGAAAAATTAAAAAAACAAAAAG
>CESA01040526.1_pt1 | contig 16726 bp, 19 predicted proteins | sample 531061 | NCBI WGS metagenome assembly CESA01 (sample SAMEA2621254, study PRJEB7988) | marine metagenome | biome: marine biome (ENVO:00000447); feature: surface water layer (ENVO:00002042); material: "saline water (ENVO:00002010), including plankton (ENVO:xxxxxxxx)" | depth 5 m
GTATTTGCACCACCCGCCCCCGTTCCTCTATTTACTAGAGGCATTTCTGTATTTTCTATATTAAAACATGTAAATTTTTCTTTAGAAACGCATCTTTGAATTTGTTTACGTTTAAAAGCTGATTTCGAAAGACGCAATGTTTTCATCACTGCTGGTATGTTGTATTTATTTGTAAAAGTATTTTTATATAAAAAATTTCAATTTTTTTTTTTTAAACAGTCATTTATGTTTCAAATTTGTAGAATCTTCTTCTATTACCACTGAAGTTTTGTCCACTAAAATTAAATAAACTGTTTTTACTTGAACCGTTCATACGATGTAGGTTATTAACATAATATGGCTTTATATTATGTTTTTGAGAGATTAATCCCCATAAGGGTTGGTCTCTGTGAGATATTTTTGTTTCAGTATACGTTTTCCAAAAATCAAATAAAGCATCTGTAATTTTTTTATTGTTTGGATTGTATCCAAAGGTAGTATTTTCACAAATTTTTTTATTATTATCACAATTATTGTCTTTTAAATATTTAACTAGTTTATTCATACGTTCCGATGTATCTTTTTTAGAGCGGCAAATATTTCTACATTCACTTATAGGTCCATGCATTTTATCATGTATTTTTTGAATAATGCCTGATTCATGATTAATAATTATATTTGCATAATGGTTCCAGTCTATTGTTGAATCAGGAACATAACAAGAATCACAATAAAATATAATATCATAATTTTTATTTAAAACATCTTTTATATATTTCCATCCCATAAATTTAATGTATCTTGATTTATAGATATTTATTCTTAGTTGTTCTATATTTTCGTTATCTTTATTTATATAACTATCAATTAATGTATTGCTTATATCTATAATATTCCATCCATGTGTTTGTTGTAAATGTTCCTTATGTAAATTAGTAAATAAAAAAAAATCATAGTTATTAAATGGTTTAAAATTACCAGGAATATCTGTGTTATATCCTTTACTAGATATGATAGTAGTTAAAAAACAAATTTTCATATATTTTTATATTATTTTATTTGTAAAAAAAAAAATATAATTTTAAACTAATGGGAAACATACATTGTATACCGTGTGGTAGTAATAAAATAGATACACAGGTTTTAAAAGCTAGATGTTTTAAATGCGGTAAAAAATGTTCTACTAGGCGCGATGATTTATTTTTATGTAAAATAATTCATTGGGGTAAATATAACGGAAGAATTATATGTTCAGATTGTATATACCTTTAATTTATAAAGAAATATAAGATTTATAAATTAAAATGCGGTTCCAAAAGAACCACCTAATACTTCATTTGCAGCCATAAGATTATCCTGAGGTAGTTGTGCGTTAACTAAAGGATTTTGAGGGCCACCATACATTTGGTCAAACGATTGTCCAGCACCTCCATTAATAGAGTTAACCATATTTTGAGCTTGAGTGGGTTGTCTAGCTTGTTGTAATCCTTGAGTTATAATAGTGTTTCCTCCACCACCACCTCCATTATTTTGATTTTGATTACCTTCTTGTTCTGGTTTTTTTCCTTCTATCATATCAAATAATCTATCGATTAAAATATTAGTTTTTTCACCAAGTTTAGTATGCAAACTTAATACTATAACTAAAAATCCTAATACGATATTAGTTACATGAAAATCTTGATACTTAATTTTACTGTATGTAGGTACTGCTAAAATTAATCTATGTATCATAAATATTCCTAAAAACATAAAAGCTATTTGAGCGACAACTTCGGCTAAAACTTCTACACTTCCCTTTTCTTCGTCAGCTTCAGGAATGAATTTTTGAACTGATTTATTTAGTAATAAAATCGGAACAACACTAAGTAGCGAATACTGCATAACATTTAAAACTTCACTTTGAGTATCTTCGTCAAAATTAAATATTTTTCCAATAGTATTTTCTTTAGATGTGGGTTCTCCGCCTTCCATATGATTTATAAAAAGAAATTAAAAATTAATAATAATATATTATTAATGTTAAAAAGAGTAGCAGAACCTGCTAAAATTAGAAATAATAAGGCGCACGATGAAAATCAATATTTAAATTTAATAGATGATATATTAATTTATGGTACAGATGAAACGGGTAGGAATGGAGTAGCGCGAACTGTATTTGGTAGCGCAATGCATTTTTCTTTGAAAAATGAAATATTGCCTTTATTAACAACAAAAAAAGTTGCTTACAAAACATGTTTAAAAGAACTTCTTTGGTTTATTAAAGGCTCTACTGATAATAAAGAATTAAAAAGTCAAAATGTAAAAATATGGAATGATAATGCATCAAGAGAGTTTCTAGATTCGCGAGGTTTATATGAAAACGAAGAAGATGATTTAGGTCCAGTATATGGACATCAATGGAGACATTTTAATGCAGAATATAGTAATTGTAAAGCAGATTATTCTAATAAAGGTGTGGACCAACTGAAATACATCATAGATAATTTAAAAGATCCCGTAAATAGAAATTCTCGTAGATTAGTAATGTCCGCATGGAATCCAGTACAGTTAGATGAAATGGCATTACCTCCTTGTCATATATTAGTTCAATTTAATGTAGTAGATAATGATAAATTAAGCTGTAGTTTGTATCAAAGAAGTGGTGATGTAGGTTTAGGAGTACCCTTTAACATTGCATCTTATAGTATTTTAACACATTTAATAGCTAAACATTGCGATTTAAAGGCAACCGATTTTAATTATTTTTTAGGAAATGCTCATATATATGATGATCATATAGAATCTTTAAGAAAACAAATGGAAAGAGAACCTTATGAATTTCCACGGATAAACATCAAAAATATTTATGATGATATAGAAAAATATAGCGTAGATGATTTTGAAATTAATGATTATAATCATTATGATGTAATTAAAATGAAAATGCGTAAATAAAAGGCTATTAATATAATATAATATTATACGAATGAGCGCTAAAGCAGCAATGGCTAGAAGAAAACAAAGAGCGGCAATGTCTCAGCAGCAACAGAGACAACAACCACAGCAAACACAACAAGCTGCTGTGCGACAGCCAGCTCAAAATAATGAAGTACCAGTTACATCTTCTTTACCTCAAGGAAAATTTAATGTGAATCAGTTTATGATATTTTTAAATAATAAGATAGAAAATATTGATAATAGAGTTTCAGACCAGATTAAAGTATTGACAGAAAAGATCGACAAAGAAATACAAGATTTAAAATCTAAAGATGTTGGTCATAATATAGATATTTTAGAACAAACTGTAGAGACTCAAAAACTAAAGATAGCAAAGTTAAATAGTTTTATAAATGATTTACAGAGTAATTATTTAGTACTAAATACATCTTTGATGTGTGTACAAAATGATTTAAAACCTTCTACAAAGAATATTGGTACAGAGACCGATCATAGCGAACTATTGAAGCACGACTTGAAAAGTGTTACTATAATGGAAGAAGAAGAAGAAGAAGAAGAAGAATTTCAAGAACCAGAAATAGATCCCACCCTGGATAACGATGAAAATATGTTAATGAGTATACATGAAAAACAAAATTAAGTACGATGTATATATCTGCATATTATTTTTGTACATATAACATACAATAAACAACTAACAAATAATATTAAAAACCAAATTCTAGGATTGTTTTTAACGTATTCAATCATAGTTATTGTATTTAATATTATTTTTTATTTTTAATATTTCTTTTAATATTTTATCTTTTAATTCTGAGTCTGGTATTTCTTTTAATAAATTTTCAATATTTTTAAAAATAACATTATTCTGTTGTAGTTTATTTTCTTTACAGTAGGATTCAAATATGTTAATATCGTCGCTGAATACAGGCATATTTTTGTATAACTATTTATGTAATCTTTATGTAATAAATATAAATAATATTATTGAAAAAAAATTGAAATTAAATATTATTATGAATAACATTTATACAAGATGAAATTTCAAATTAAAGATAAGATAGCGTGTGAAAAGTTCACGTCAATTATGTGTAATATTCAGAGATTTTGTGAAAATGTAATTTTATTCTTTCATGCCGATCATTTTTATATACAGTGTATGGATTTTACTCAAGTGGTTTTATTTGAGGTAAGACTAGATGCAGATTTCTTTCATGAATATAATGTGGAAGAAGGAGATTCGAGTAATATAGGCATTAAGTCAACTATTGTTCAGAAGATATTTAATACAAGAAATGTAGAGCAAGATATTACTTTCCATTATAAAGGAAATCCAGATAAGGTATTCATTTCATTTGAAAATATTAAAAAAGATTCTATAGATATTCCCAAGTATTTTGAATTACCGTTGATTGAAATTGATACACCATTGTTATCTATACCAGAGAAAGAATATCCTGTAGACTTTTCAATATCAACTAAAATATTTAGCGGAATAATAAATGATTTATTGTTATTTGGAGAAAATATTAAAGTAATTTGTGATGAAGATAAAATACTTATGCAGTCAAGTGATCATGAAGGGTCGCTTAATGTAAAGTTATTTGATAATAGTGAATCAATTGAAAAGATAACAGATTATGCGATTGAGCAAGACTTTTCAATGGAGCTTGATTTTAGTAATAAGTATTTTGTTCAGTTTTGTGCATTTTCAAAATTGTCAGATATTATATACCTCTATTATTCTAATGATATGCCTATGCAATTAATGTATGAACTATCAGAAAAATCATATGTTAGGTTTTATTTAACCTCTTTGGCAGAAGATTGATACAATAATAAGTAAGAATAAGTAAAAATAATTATATAAAATAATTAATGGAGTATTCATTTATCACAATAGCAATATTTAGTATTATATTATTTCTTTATTTACATGTATTTTTTAATTTGAAAACCAGTAATGAACTAGAACTGTATGAAATAGAAACGCCTTCAAAAGATAAGCTACATGAAATATGTGATTTAAAACAACCAGTGATGTTTAGGTTTGACAATGAATATTTAAATGAAAATTTATCGTTAGAAATTTTAAATTCATCATATGGAACTTTTGATGTAAATGTTAGAGAGGTTAATGATAATGAAGATGAATTATATGTTCAATTGCCATACAATATATCGAGTAAATTATTTGAAAATGAAAAAGAAAAAAAATTTTATTTAGACAATAATTATGAATTTTTAAAAGAATCAAGGCTTTTAAAACATTTTCAATCTTCGGATGAGCTTTTAAGACCCACTATGGTAAGTGAATGTAATTATGATATTATAAAAGGCACAAATGAATCAAATACATGTTTGCAATATTCTTTAGATAATAGAAATTTTTTCTATGTTTGTGAAGATAGTATTACAGTTAAATTAATACCACCAATATACAGTAAGTATTTACATAGTGAAAATGATTATATTAATTTTGAATTTAGGTCTAAAATAAATCCTTGGAATGTTGATAAGTGTCATATGATAGATTATAAAAAAACTCACTCATTTGATGTAGTTGTATCAAAAGGTCAGATTTTATTTATACCTAATTACTGGTGGTATTCTATTAAATTAACTGATAAAAGTAATGTATTAAAATTTTCTTATAAAACCTATATGAATACATTAAGTATTCTACCCGAGTTATGTTTGTCTTTTTTGCAAAAAAGTAATGTAAAAAGGACGGAAAATAAATCATCTGATAAAATAATGAGTTTAGCTGAAAAAATTGATATAAACATTAATACTGATAATTCTAATAATGACCTCAGTACAGTTGATTAATATATATGACAGAAATTACACAGAATGGAATATTAAATATATAGAAGGAGAAACAGATCATACGGTTTGTCCAGATCCAGCATTAAATAAATTATTTGATGGTGATTTATTTAAAGTTATTGATAAAAAAATAGAATTGTTAAACTCAAATGTTAGAACGTGTAAATATATATGTGGAATACTAGTTTTAAGTCAAAATAAAACATTTGGAAAACATAATAACAAACCTCTTTTTAAATGTATTCCTGGTAAAAATACTTTACCTATGTTTCTTATTCCTTATCAACAAAAAAACAGTTTCTCAAAAAATTATAAAAATAAATATGTAATCTTTTCGTTTAGTGAATGGAATGGTAAACATCCTATGGGAAAACTATTAAATGTATTAGGTGATGTTTCTGATATGCAAGCTTTTTATACATATCAGCTATATTATCGTGAACTAAATATTCCTTATAAAAACTTTATATTTAATACAAAATATCTTGAAAAAGAAGATACCTTTGATGTAAACAAAATGATGAAGAAGTATCCTAGTATCGTTAATATGGAAAAGGAAAACGTATTTTCAATTGACCCAGAAGGTTGCTTAGATTTTGATGATGCGGTTAGTATTAGAAAAAATAAAACCACTAATTATATTTTAAGAATTTATATTTCAAATGTTTCTATATGGCTTGATTACTTAGATTTGTGGAAACACTTTTCCGACCGAGTATCTACCATATATTTTCCAGATAAAAATCATCCTATGATGCCACCCGTGTTAAGTAATAAACTTTGTAGTCTACAAAATAACCAAAAAAGAATTGCCTTTGTCTGTGAAATATACATAGAAAATCTTGAAATTGTAGATGTTAAGTATTTTAATGCCTGTATTAACGTGAAAAATAATTTTGTCTATGATGAGGATTTGCTTTTGAAGAGTAAGGATTATCTGCGATTACAGCATTTAACTAAAAATTTAAATGATAAAAAAGAAACAAATTATTTACCAATTATAAATGATAGTCATGATGTTGTTGCTTACTTGATGATTTTAATGAATCATTTATGTGCAAAAGACCTAGCTAGTCATAAAAATGGTATCTATAGAAGCCTTGTCATGAAAGAAGGTGAAATAGATAGTGTACCTGAAGATATTAGAAGTTTCGTTTATTTACTTAAGAATAGTACCGGAAGTAAGTACGTGGAATTTAATGATAAAATAGGACACGCGGTTCTTAAACTAAGCCAGTATGTTCAAATTACTTCACCGATACGGAGGCTTACCGATTTATTGAATATGATTCAGTTTCAAAACAATCATTCACTTGTAATGTGGAAGAATGATAGAGAAACAAAAAAGTTTTATGGAGGATGGCTGGAGAGATTACAATATATTAATGAAAAAATGAAACAAATAAAAAAAGCACAAAATGATTGCAATTGTTTATATACATGTACCACAAATAACGATATAATAGATAATTTTCATAAAGGATATATTATTGAAAAAGAGGATGAGGAAGAAGGTATCTTTAGTTATATGGTTTATTTAAAAGACCTTCAAATGATGGTTAAGATGAAAAATATTTTAGATTTACCAATATACAGTAATCATAAATTTAAAATATTTGTATTTTGTGATGAAAATAGTCTTAAGCAAAAAGTAAGGGTTCAGTTGTTTGATTAATGATTATAAACAATCTGCCTGACAACGCAGGAATTTATTGACCAGTCCTAAATATATCAGGTCATCATATTTACATTTATGCTCTTTGGTGTCCGATACCATAGTGGCACACACTTCTTTCCCATGTTCATTAGCATAGATTTTATAAACATTCCATTTCTTGGCGCCTGGGCATGTCTTCATCGTTTTAGCCTGCTTCTCAGAAAACCAGGCGTGCAACATAATAATATATATACATGTATTTTTTTATATATTATTTCAATTTTTTTTTATTTATAATTTTGGACTTTTATGCCATAATGTAGAATGTTTGTGATCTCCTTCAAAATCAACATTTCCTCTTGTATTTTTAGTATAATAATATACGGCAATAGATTTTCTATATATATTTTCATTAGGGACATTTAAAGGTTCAGGATGTCCGTGTATACTTTTATTTGTTGTATTAAATATAATCGCGCGATTAAATATAGGTTTAATACTTTTTACCTTAGTTATATCATTTGGGTGGTATAAAAGTAGGTTCCCCTTATATTCGGTTTTCCAATCCTTATTCATATAAATTAATAAATTTACTCTTCTATCTAGAAGTCCGTGGACTGGGTGGCTATAGCTATTAAAATCGGTGTGCATGTTAAGATATCCGTTTTTTTTTATCATATGTACTCCAGCTCCTCGTAACTTGTAATCTCCATATATTATATTAGATATTCCCGTTAATTTTTCAATTTGACCTACAAATTCTTTTGAATTTAAATATATAAAAGTATTTTGTAATGGTAATGGTAAATTATTTATTTCACTAAAACCAAATTTATTATATTGTCGAGGGTCTTTTATTATAAATTTAGAATTAGCATTATTCATCTTTAATGATATTATGTTATTATGTAAGATATCCGCATCATTTTCATCAAAAAAATTTTCAATAACACAATGCGCGAATGGTTCATTAATATATTCAAAATTAGATAGATTAATACTTTTCATATATATATATATATTAAATTAGTTTTTTTGTTTAAATTTTTTTTGTTTAAATAAACATAATATCATCATCACAATATTCTTTAATAATTTTCATATCAGGTATAGTTCTTTTAGGAGTTTTCCATTTTTTATCTCTGTACCATACGAATTCTATGTCATTTTGTTGGCACATTTCTAAACAAAATGTCATATGTTGTTTAAGGTCATCTTTTTTTAATTTAGAAAATTTTCTTTGTAAATAGCATTCTAATAAGTATAATTCATATGCGCGTTTATTATGTGGTTCTTTGATGATAAACATTTTTAACATATTATCTATCGTACCGCACACTAAAACATCCAAAAAATAAGCACCACACGTATTTGTATAAATACCATTAATAGCCATAAGTTTTTCTGTATACAAATCGCGCGTTGTATCTAAAAATTTTTGAAAGTCTTTAGAAAAAATATCGGTTCGTGATTTCAAAACGTATTTATAACCAAGTTTCTGGGCCTCTAATAATCCATTTCTAATAGGTAATAGTTGTCTATTATGTTTATGCTGGTCATTCTTTAAAGTAAAATCATCATTTAATAAAACTATAAAATTATGTTCTTTTAGTTTTTGAATTAATGTAGTATCAGTATTTTTCCACAGAGATGCTATTTTATTAGTTATATTTTCATAGCATTTGATTAATCTCTCTGTAAATTCTTTATTTAACTGACCTGTAATTAAAATTACCGTATCGCTCATATAGATAATAAAGTTATTACTATTTATTTATATAAACACAAATATATAGTAATAATTATGCAAATTATTTATAATAAAAAAGTACGTATATTTTTAATGGGTACAATTGGCGTATATTTTTTATATCGTTCATGTAAATACATGGCGAGTATAGAATATGTAAATAATTTGTCAAATTTTTATGAGTATACAGTTAGAAAAAAAATTAGCGATAATAATTCTAAAAAAAATAATATAAACATTCCTAAAAAGAAATGTGAACACTATAGTGATGATAGTAATGATAGTGAAGATCAACAACCAGAACCATATGTAATTATAGGTAATGACGGTGAGATCTCTGAATTAGTTTTTTTAGATGTAGGCAATTATTTAAATAAATTAAATTAATTTAATTATAGTACAATATATTGGTCTGGTTTTAGATTTTTAATTTTTTTATAAAAAATTCTTACTTGTATAGTGGTTATAACTTGTAAGAATAACCATATAAATGAAGAAACAATAGGTGCATTTAAATCAACCAAGTACACCTTATTAGGAAATTTATCTTGTTCACTTTTTCTAATTTTGGAATTAAACTCTAATACTAACAAATAAGAAAGTATGTATGTTTTACATAATAATTGACAATAAGAATAAATTAAATAATAATAAATTTTCTTTTTATCAAAGGTGGACGCACCAGTACATCCACAACATGACATGATGCATAGTAATACAGGATAATAAAATCCATATATAGTATAAGAAATATTAACTATAAAATCAAGTAATGTAAGACATTTAACACAATTAGCATTATCTTCTAGTTCTTGTGATAAAACATAATTATGATTAGAGATATATATAGGATTTTCATTATATCTGTATTTAACCGGTGTTAAAACAGAAGCGGTGTGTTCTATTCCATAATCGGTTGCATTAATTTCTTTTACATAAGGATTATTTTTATTTACAATAGGAATATGTGGTTCTAAATCATCTTCAATGCTAGAATCAGATTTTGTTTCATAGTCTTCCATCATTTTAAATATTATATATATAGTTATGATAATTTTATATATATATATTTATTTATTTATTTAAGCTTGTGTACTACATACATAAAGGTTTGATGTCCATCTACTAAAAAGGTTTCATAATTTGTTCCCTGTGATACAATTTGGTCAATGACAACCCAGTTTGCATATTTCATCTTACCAATATCTTCGATTACAACCCAGCCATTTACGTTTAAGTTTTCTAACGCAAATTGTAAAGTATGTAAATTGGCACATACATTGTGTAATCCGTCATCTATGACAAGGTCATATTTAATATTTTCGAAGGTTTTTTTAAGGTCATCGAACGTTTCTTTTTTCATTTGGTCTACATAAGTAGTTTGTATTCTTTCTTCTTGAAATAGAATTTTTTTATCTACATCCGCTCCATATAAGTTTGCATTGGGTAAATATTCCTTTAAAGCTTTTAGAGATGCACCAGGTGAACCATTTTCACCCATATTTGAAGCAATATCAGTATCATTTGTTCCTAAACCAATTTCTAAAATATTTAATTTACCATCTAATCCTAGACTTCTTAAGATATTATCATAAACATAGTGATAATTATGAAATCGTGGCTTTTTAGGATTATTAGCTTTATCAGAGTTATATTTGTTAAATAGTTCTCCTAATTTATCTGCTTCACCACTGTTAAAATTACTAATATGATATTTTTTAACAACGGGTGCGTTTACATGTCTTACTAGATTAAACATTTGTGGTATGAATCTTCTGGCAGCTTCTGGCCAGTGGTGTTTATTTTGATTATCATTGGCAGAATCGCTGCTAAAATTTTCCTTTAAAATTGCGATAGACATTATGATTATTTATCTTATTTTAATTGTTATATATTTACGTATTAAATATACAATGACTGATTTACTACTATATGTTTAAGAGTATTTTCTTGTATTTTTTTACATTTTTCTAGTAAATTCATATCATTAATTATTTCTGATATACTTTCTAATTCACTAACTATATTATTTATTTTTAATACTGATTTTATAAATTCTCCTAAAAACACTCCTTTTTCGTGATAGACTTTATTAATAACATTTTTACATTCTATTTCATTTTTTGCAAGAGACCATTCCATAACATATGATATTAAATCAAAATGCATATCGTAAGATTCTCCAGTATCTAGTAAATGTTTTTTTTCAAAATAATAAAATTCCTCATAATCTTCTTGTATAGAATCAATTATTTCTTTAAGAATAGCAGATGATGATTTAACTTCATAAGATTTATATTCATCTTGAACTGTTATGTTAGTAAAACAGCTAAAAAGACCAGCTAATTCTATAAATGATAAATCTTTAAAATTATTATATTTAATCATGTTATTTGTAAAGGCTAAGCTATGAACTTCTTTTAGATTTGCAGCGATCATTCCATCAGTACTTAGACCAATTAGGTTTGTTTCGGGTATTCTAATTAAATAATTATAGTCTAGTAAATAATTTCTCATAATGTTTATTTTATCTGATATATAGTTTTTAGTTTGATTCATATCATCTTTTAAGGTAAATAAATGTTTACATAAATGGCGATGATTTTCAATAGTTGTAACATCCTTTTCGATATTTGGATATGTTTTTTCGATAATTTTAATTTCTTTTAAAATTTTCTTTCTTGCTTTATTATTTGCCATTTCTAATGATTTTTTAAATTCAATATATTCATTAACAATACATTCACTGGTATCCAATGCTTTAATAATAAGATCTCCCTCTAGTTTATGTTTTTCAGCATCTTTAATAACAACTAATTGTTGTTTTATTTCATTTGATATATCATTAATAATCATGCTGCTTGCGGTATAATTCATAACTTCTTCTTGATAAATAGGTATTAAATTTAATAAAAATCCGTAAGACATTTTAAATCTAGAGATTAGACGGTCTGGTGTATTACTTAATATTTTTTGATATTCCATAGCAGGTGGTGCATCAAATAGATTACTTAAATGTATAACAATACCTTTTTTATCAAAACCTCGTCTTCCAGCTCGTCCTGCTTGTTGAGTATATTCATGTGAATGTAAATATCTTCTACCAGTTCCATCAAATTTATTAACATCTGTAAATATAACAACCTTTGTTGGCATGTTTAGTCCTACTGAAAAGGTTTCTGTAGCAAACAATAATTGTATGAATCCCTTTGAAAATAAAATTTCAACCATTTCTCTTAGTATTGGTATAATACCTGAATGATGAATAGCTACACCTTTTTCTAGAAGTTTAACCATAAAGGTAAATTCTGGTAGTTGTATAAACTCCTTATAGTTAGGTAATTTCATCAATATTTTTTCACATTCTTTTTTAATTATCTGTACATTTTTAGGGTCGATGTGAAGATTTGATGTAATTTCACTTGCATATACTTCTACGTTTTTTCTTGAATAAATAAAACATATCGCGGGTAGTAAAGAGTTCTTTTTTAAATATCTTGCTACATTATTTATTACAGCAGACCTTTTTACATTTATTTTGTTTTTTTCCATAAATGTTTTAATTTTTTTAACTTTACTGTATGATACCTGTAAAAAATCTTCTTTACCCTTTTTAATTAAAATAGGTTTATTTATATGTTCTTGAATAAAACCTTTCATTTTTTGGTCTTGTATTCTTTTAATATCACTATCATTTGCAGATATCCATAAATGATGTTCTAGTGGTACAGCTCTTACAGAACAAGGAGTTAAAACAACTTCTTTTTGTTTTTTAATATTTTCGACCCATTCTGCAAATTTTTCAGGCTTATCAATAGTCGCAGAAAGCATAATGAATTGTACATTTGCGGGAGTCATCATAAAGCACTCCTCCCATACAGTCCCTCGTTCAGGGTCATTTATATAATGAACCTCATCAAAAACAATAGCACCTACATCCTCTTCGATATTAACATTAAAATCTAAAGATCCTGGGAAAGATATTTGTTTATTAACTAATTCTCTTTGATATAAATTATTTCTTAGAATTTCAGTAGTCATAATTAATACATCTGCATCTGGATTATCTTTAATATCACCTGTTAAAATACCTAGACTAATATTCGGATATTTTTCTTTAAATTCAAAATATTTTTGGTTAGATAATGCTTTTATAGGTGCAGTATAAATAACTTTTTTTCCATTTTTTACAAAATAATCAATCGCAAATTCGGCGGGCAATGTTTTACCAGAACCAGTCGGGGCGGTAACTAACACGTGTTTTTTATCAACTATAGCTCTAAGTGCATATTTTTGCCAGATACTTAATTCAAATGAAAAATGGGAAAAATATATTTTATAGTCATCGAAATTTTGTGCATTTTCATTTTCTGGAGCAATAAACACCATATCTATATTACATATTGTTTAGCATTAAAGTATGTTTAATATAATTAAATATGAGTTTTAATATAATGATATTAAATGTAATTATATCTTATTATAGAAATAAATCTTGGGAAAAATTTGTACGTGATATAAATGGTTTTAAATATAAATATCATGTATATCTTTATAATAAATCTGGTGTATCATTATTTCCTCAGAGTAATTTAATTAGTGTTTTACCATTAAAAAACATAGGTAGAGAAAGTGAAACATATTTAACTTATATTATAGATAATTATGATACGTTAACAGATTACAGTTTATTTATACAAGATGATGTAAATAATCATATAGTAGATAATAAAATTTTTATTGAAAAATGTCAAGAAATAATGGAAAAAAATGAAAAATTTTTCTTATTTCCTGTAACCTGGAGACCAGGGATTGGGCCACTTATACGAAGGATTCGTAATGGTAGAACTAAATTACCAGCAGGGGTAGGAGTAAAAGCACCTCCTGGTGATGCTATATTTAAAATGTGCGACTATAATGATGTAAAATTGCCAAAAGAATATAAAACAGAGACTTGTGCTTTTTTTATTTGTCATAAAGATATGATTCGAAGTAGGTCTCGTGATTTTTATGTAAAATTGCGAGAATGGTTGCTAACAGATAATAGAAATGGTTATGTTTTAGAGCATTGCTGGAAAATTATTTTTGTAGAGAATTAAATATCTTGCGAAGATGAACACTTGATTTTATAGTTAACACAGAAATGACTGTGTAAAAAAAAAATTGACATTCTTTTTTGCAGATAACGATAGAATCAGAAGATTCAACCATGGCATTAAATGCTGAAACCCCTCTTACCGTTCCCGTCGTCGCCAGTGGTGGTGATAGCATCCATATGTTAGCTGAGAACATTCTTACCGTCCCTGCTACCGCTAGTGGTGGTGATAGCATTGGTTTAGGTGATGCGTTAGAAGAAGTTCAAGTACAACAAGCAATGGACGCGTCGCTGCAGCCTCATACGAATAAGCCTAGTGCGAACATTTTGAACTTTCAAGATATTCGCTCTACTCGGCAACAACAGAACAACATTACCGTGTACGCCAACATTAAAAACGGCGAGAAAGATAAATTTTACAAAAACATAAATACGAAAGAGCTAGAGAGAATGCTTACGGAGGAGGAGTGGACTTTTGAAGAGTTTTGGGCACATGCTCAGAAGGATGATATGTTTTGCAAAATGTCTGCCCGCCTTTTGTCGAAATGTGCTTCGAGGCAGGGTAGCAAGGACGAGTATGTCCAGCTTGAAGTATGTGGAACGACAAGTGAAAAGTGCGGCGTGAACATCAAGAACCTTTCTGCAACGGCGCTTCGTCCTACCAAGGATGGAAAAATTATAACACAACAAGACATGAAAACCCAGAAAATTAAAAAAGATTGCTGCCTTAAATCGTTCGATGGTTCGATTCAGGGTAAGATGACTGGATACATATCGGCGAAGGTAGCTTTTGGAAGTGGAGGACATCAAGACAACGTGTTTGAGGAAATAGATACTGTTGCGGAGTGGTGGAAAACTTACAAATCGGCGGAAACACAAGAGTTTCTGGTTCTTCTTATTGATACCAACCTTGAGGAAAAATTTGCAAGGATAAAGGAAAAATATGACCAGGTCGAGAACATTCTTGTGTTCAATCATCGCGAGTTCCAGGAATACATCATCGAGAGATACTACCCAAGTGAGAGCGAGTAATTACAAATATTAAAAGCCAGGTCAAAAGATATGCGTTTTCTAGCTATGCTATTGCTTTCCCTGTAATTTGTTAAAAAGAGAGAATTGTATTTGTTTCTTTGTTCATCTAGAAAATCATTCATTTTTTTAACTAAATTTTTTTGTTGTTCTAGAGTTAGTGGTTTATTTATAACTAGTGTTGCGTAGCTACGTGCAGATAATTTAGGTGTATCGTCTATAAATCGTTCATGGTCTTTAACAATCTTAAAGCCTAATTTACTATTAGCACTATCATCAATACATTTTAGTAAAATATTGGTTATATTGTCTTTTGTTTTACTTGTAGCCCTTTGAATTTTATAATCAGGATTTTGTGGAAGGTTGTAAATTTCACCTCCTATTGTAAAATTATTTTCACAATTCAATGCTATTTTCATTGTTGTATTTGAAGGATAAATAAATACGTCAATGTCGTCATCAACGGTAGATGTTTTTTTTGTAAAATATAAACTACATACAGAATAACTTGTATCTTCAAATACCGATTCTTCAAATATATTTATGGTGTGAATAGAATATATTTTTAAAAACTTTTCTCTTAGTGTTATATCGGATTTTCTTATAGAAGATATGAAATTTAAAGGTATTATGATAATACCACCTTCACAAACGTTCTCAATTAAAATACTTATAAAGCATTTATATAGGTCATTACAATCGTATTTATCATAAATTTCTTTATTTTTGCTTTTGTTTCTAGCTAAATAGGGAGGATTTGTTAAAACAAATTTATCTTTGTATTGAGGTGGGTTTTTTAATGTATCTTGTTTAATAGTGTTTTCATATTTTGGATCAATATCATATATTTCAATGTGATATTGTTGTTTATTTTTTATGAAGCTTAGTAAATCACCACAGCCTACAAATGGTTCTATTATAGTAGTAATATTATCAGGTATTTGCATATTTTTAAGTATATATTCATAATTTGTTGTATAGAATTGACCTAGTTGTTTTTTAGACATTTATATTTATAATACTAGTTATTTTTTTGAATCAATTTTATATAAAAAATTGATCTGTAAATCTTTCTGGAGAGAAATATAAAGTAAGATACAATAAAATTAAATGTCAACTATACCCGGGGCATTTGCCCTTTCAACGTGCCGTTGCGCCGATAGTGAATGCGAACATCGCCAAGAAATCATACCCGAATTACCCCCCAAAAAAGCAGAGCGAGTGAAAGGTCAAATATATATAAATAAAAAAGGAGAAAAAGTGATTTGGGATGGGTGGATATTTAGAGATGCTTGTTGTTCAAATGGATGTAACAAACAACCAAATTTTAATTATGAAGGACAAACAACCGGTCTATATTGTGGTGAACATAAAAAAGAGAATATGATTGATGTGAAAAATAAGCGTTGTTATCAAGATGGATGTAAAAAAATACCAAATTTTA
>CESA01032387.1_pt1 | contig 16428 bp, 10 predicted proteins | sample 531061 | NCBI WGS metagenome assembly CESA01 (sample SAMEA2621254, study PRJEB7988) | marine metagenome | biome: marine biome (ENVO:00000447); feature: surface water layer (ENVO:00002042); material: "saline water (ENVO:00002010), including plankton (ENVO:xxxxxxxx)" | depth 5 m
GCTTAGGGATATCTTATACAAAGAGGTGAAGGAAATATTCAAAGTGCGCTATCCTTATAATAATTTCTTGTATTGATTTAGTAAAAATTTTCGCCGTGCTGAGAGGCATCTAAACCTCTTTCTTCTTGATCTTCACGAACCCTTAAAGGCGTAATAAGGTTCACAACCTGAAATAATAAATAACTCATCCCTAAGGTATAAATTACAACAAGTAAAATGGCGACAAGGTGCATTATTAACGTCTCCGTTTGTCCATAAATTAGGCCAACTTCCGAAGCGAACAAAGCAGTTAATATCATTCCGGTAATTCCTCCTATCCCATGACTTGGGAAAACATCAAGCGTATCATCAACATTGAGTTTTCTAAAGAACCGAATCGCCAAATTACTAATTAAAGCTGCCACAAAACCAATAAAAACACTTTGCCCTAGTGTGACAACTCCAGCGGCAGGTGTGATGGCAACGAGACCCACAATAGCTCCAATACAGGCTCCGATTGCTGACATCTTTCGATTTGTAAATCGATCAAAAAATATCCAAGTAAGCATGCTCGTGGCAGAAGCTACGTTTGTGTTGGCGAATGCAACAACAGCGTCGAGATTAGCTCCTAGAGCGGAACCAGCATTGAAACCAAACCATCCAAACCAGAGCAATCCTGTTCCCAAGATCACGAATGGTATATTTGCGGGCTTCTCAATTATTTTTTTTCTTTTTCCTAAAAATAGTGCACCTGCAAGCGCTGCTAATCCGGCAGACATGTGAACGACAGTTCCGCCTGCGAAATCGATGACCCCCCATTTACGAAATAAGCCATCAGGATGCCATGTCATGTGGGCCAGTGGGCTATATATTAAAAGCGTAAAAAGGAGCATAAAAAGGATATAGCTTCTAAAGCGAATACGCTCCGCAAAGCTTCCGGAGATTAAGGCGGGAGTAATGATGGCAAATTTTAATTGAAAAAATGCAAACAGTAAAAACGGGATGGTTGGACCGTAATCAGGATTGGGCGCAAGGGTCACATTGTCGAAAAACAAAAAGGTGCTTGGGTCACCGATAATTCCATAAAAGCTATCACCGAAGGATAGACTAAAACCAACGAAAATCCATACAATAGTTATAACGCCTAGCGCTACAAAGCTCTGTAGCATTGTTGATATGATGTTTTTTACATTGACCATTCCCCCGTAAAAGAAGGCAAGTCCAGGAGTCATCAGTAGAACAAAAGCACTGGAAACAAGCATCCAAGAGGTATCTCCACTATCTATTTGCTCTTTATTGAGATCGAAGTCATAAGTCTTGTTTCCAAAAAGAATAAGAACAACAACAATACTTAGAAATACAAAATTGAATTTACTCCCAACACTAGATCTCATCTATTCCTGAGTGATTTTATACCTGTTTAAATTCAGGAATGCTAAAAATTCTCTATAATTCTCTATTGATATATTGCCTTCAGATTCAGCGTGTTTGAGATATGACGTAATTACCTCCTCTGCCATGTTCTTTTTTTGGGAATCAGGAACAACATAGTAGCTGTCCTTTGTTTGTCTTATTTCATTTAGGGTTCTTTTTTTGGTCGAAGTCATAGGCTTAAAATATATAAACCAAACTTAGTGTATAAATGACACTTAGGCAAGTCGAAAAGAACTTATTTTATTGAAAATATCGTAAAATCTTTAATATTAGATTATTTAAGTGAGCCTATGGAATTGTATTTTGATGGTTAATCGATTTGTCAAAGCATTTTTTTCAATTTCAAATCGTGCGGAAAATACTATAAAAACCAACGTATTCTTTCGTTAACGCAAAGTAACTTGATAGTTCCATGATAAGACTTAGCTAAGGGTGTCGCATTGCCTTATTTACTTGAGGCTTATGTGATTTAATTGCTCTGATCAATCTTTTTTACCATTGTTAAAATGGTTGCTAAAGCGACAGTTTCACCGGTTTCGTCATAAACATCTACAAGAAAACGCACAATACCCTTTGCGATGTCATCTTCACTACGTTTCTCTTGGTCCATTTTCTCTTTAACCGTAAAACGAACACCTATTGTTGCTCCCGGATAAACAGGCTTAATAAATCGGGCCTCGTCTAGACCATAATTGAGTAACACAGGTCCTTTCTTTGGGTCAACAAACAAGCCTGCAGCTTTTGACAAGATAAAATAACCATGTGCTACGCGTTGTTCAAAGATTGTTCCGTCTAACGATGTAGCATCCATGTGGGCATAGAAGTTGTCTCCTGAAACGTTTGCAAAATTTACAATGTCGGCATCAGTTACTGTATGTTTGTGTGTAAAAACCGTTTCTCCAACCACCAATTCTTCAAAGTGTTTTCTAAAGACATGTGGATTGGCTTCAGGCATTTCTGCACCGATTTGAAATTGTTCTGTTATTGCTGTAATCGTCGTTGGGTGACCTTGTATTGCCGTTCTTTGAAGATAGTGAAGCACACCTCTTTTACCGCCCATTTCTTCACCTCCTCCAGCGCGGCCAGGGCCCCCATGAGTAAGCAAAGGCATGGGTGATCCATGACCTGTACTTTCCTTAGCGCAATCTTTATTGAGCACTAAAATTCTTCCGTGCATGCTTGCAGCACCTACTACATAATCTCTTGCCTCTTGGTTATTAGGGGTAACAATAGATGACACCAAAGAGCCTTTTCCCATCTTGGCGAGTTCAATGGCTTCTCCCAAATCTTTATAAGGCATTACAGTGGATACAGGGCCAAAAGCTTCAATGTCGTGACAATCTGTATTATTAAATGGATCCTCATTTCTAAAAAGAATCGGAGAGAAGAATGCGCCTAACTTTTTGTCAGCTCCTTCAACATCGAAGTTTTCTATATCACCCGAAACAATTTTTTGTGATTTTTCAAGAGCAAGAACACTTTCACGTACTCGTTCGACTTGTAATTTTGAGGCCAAGGCTCCCATACGTACTCCTTCTATTGATGGGTCTCCTATTTTTGTTTTTTCAAGCTTGGAGCTGATGGCGGTTTGCACCTCATCCATAAGGTTTTCAGGGACAATAATTCTTCGAACCGCAGTGCATTTTTGACCTGCTTTAATGGTAATTTCTTTGACACATTCTTTAACGAATAAACTAAATTCTTCTGTATCAGGCGTAGCATGCATCCCAAGAATGGATGCGTTTAATGAATCAGCCTCGAGGTTAAAAGCAACACTTCTGTCTGTGATATGAGGGAGTCCTTTTAATATTTTCCCTGTTGCGGCACTTCCTGTAAAGGTTACGGTATCTCTAGCATCAACATGATCAATAATACCACGGCCCAATCCGCATATAAGTTGCAACGCTCCTTCGGGTAATATTTTTGATGCGATAATATCCTTGACCATAACTTCGGTTAAGTAACAGGTATACTCCGATGGTTTTACAATTGCAGGCACGCCAGCCATGAGATTCACAGCTATTTTTTCGAGCATACCCCATATAGGGAAGTTAAATGCATTAATATGAATGGCTACACCCTCTTTCGGGACCATAATGTGATGGCCTATAAAGCTTCCTCCTTTAGAAAGGGGAGCAGCTACTCCATCAACATAATAGGGTAAATCCGGGAATTGTTTTCTAAGGGAAGCATTGGCAAATAAATTTCCTATTCCTCCTTCAATATCAATCCAAGAATCAATTTTAGTAGCACCTGTCCATGCACTTACTTTGTAGTATGCGGATTTTTTTTCTACTAAATGAAACGCCAATGCTTTTAGCATTCGTCCGCGTTCCTGAAAGGTCATTTTTCTGAGTGCAGGACCACCTACGTTTCGGCCATATTTGAGTACAGCCTCATAATCAATCCCCGCACTAGAAACTCCTCCTAGTAGGTCTCCGTTTATCGCATTGTAAATTTTGGTTTCGGTTCCTTCACCTTTTCCCCAGGCACCAAGAATATAGTTTTGAAAGTCTTGCATACAAATGTTTTTTATGGTTCGCTAAAAGCTAGGGAGATAACGCAAAAGCAGTCCTCCTATAGTTCTACGTACGACAGTTCAGTCTATTTGCAGTTCTTATAGCTTGCGATGAATTCTGCTTTTTGTTCAGCAGTCATATTGTTTTCAGCCTCCTTGCATTTTTCTTGCATTTCTGTATCAGCGGCTTCACCCTTAAGATCGTTGGCCTTGCAATCACAGGCAGAGGCTCCACCACAAGAGTTTAGTAGAGATAATGCAGAAATAGCAAAAAAGAAAGCAATAGTTGGACGTGTAAAGTTCATTTTATATTTTTTTATAAAGAAACAAAAATCATTTGAATTCAATTGTGACATGCTATTAAAAGCCACCGTTGATCCATCTAATTAAATCATTTCCATTCGCGTATATCATTAGACCAAGTAGGAGGAATATACCGATATATTGTGCGATTTCTAAGACTCTTTGTGGGGCTTCTTTTCCCGTAGCCATTTCGTAAATTAAAAAAATCACATGCCCTCCATCTAGCGCCGGTATTGGTAAGATGTTCATAAAAGCAAGAATAATTGAGAGCAGTGCCGTTTGCATCCAAAATGCTTGCCAATCCCAAACTGGAGGAAAAAGGTTTCCAATCGTAGCAAAGCCACCAATGGAGCCTGCACCCTTTTTAGTAAATATAAATTTAAACTGACTTACATAATCCCCCAACGTATGTATTCCATAAGTTGTGCCTTCCGTAATACTATTCAAAAAGGAGTAAGCAACCGTTTCAACTGCACTAGAATCTTCAACTGCTGAAATCCCAACGGAAAACCCTATCGTTCCAAGTTCGTTGACATCGGCATCAAGTAATATTGTATCCTTTGCTGATTCAGCTACCGGACGTATGATGGTAAGGCGCACCTTCTTGTTTTTTTTGGCGTATAATGCTCCTTGAATGTCATCAAAGTAGTTAATGTCTTTTTCGCCAATTTTTATGATTTGATCCTGGGATAATAGCCCAGCACTTTCTGCATTAGAACCTTGCTGAACTTCTTGAACATAAGAAGATGAGGTTCTCATACCGAATGCCGGGAAGGCGTTATTTTGAAATAATTCTAATCCAATATTTTCTGGAATGTCTATGGTCTCATCCTGTCCATCGCTATGCTTTACTTTTATGGTATTTAACTCTCGAAGCATAATAATTTTATTCAGCTCATCTAAGTTTGTTAAAGCTTCTCCGTCAACTTCAAGAATTTGGTCACCTGATTGTATGCCGTATTTTTCAGTTAAATAGGGATGAACACTTACGCCATGCTCCATTTTTTGAGGATTGATTTGAACCCTACCCCAGGCAAAAATCACCATAGTGTAAATAAAGAATCCTAACAGTAGATTGACCGTCACACCACCAATCATGATGATTAGCCTCTGCCATGCTGGTTTTGAACGAAACTCCCATGGTTCAGCTGGCTTTTCGAGTTGCTCCTTATCCATGGACTCATCGATCATACCCGCAATTTTTACATATCCACCTAGAGGAAGCCATCCAAGACCCCATTCTGTAGTGCTTTCGTCTTCTTTCCAGGATTCAGGTGATTCTTTGGTGAACCATGCATATTTCTTTTTCCCTTTTATTCGCTTGTAACGAAAGAGCGAAAACCAAGGATTAAAAAAAAGATAAAATTTCTCTATGCGTGTTTTAAAAAGTTTCGCCGGGATAAAATGACCTAGTTCATGCAGGGTCACCAAAATAGCGAGAGATAAAAATAGTTGAGCAGCTTTAATCCAAATGTCCATTTCCAAAAATTGAGACACAAAGATACAACTATTCAAGTGTCATTTTCGCATACTAAGTGTGGATTAACAAATATTATCAATGGGCATCAAGCCAATTTCCAGCAATCTTGTATTCAACCTCTAAGGGGACGCTTAATTTTAAGGCTCCTTCCATGCTTTCTTTGACCATTTTTTCTAGAATTTCCTGCTCATCTGAATGCACATCAAATACTAATTCGTCGTGTACCTGAAGAATCATTTTCGAGTTTAATTTTCGGGCAAACATTTCTTTTTGAACGGCAATCATTGCTAGCTTAATAACATCTGCAGCGGAACCTTGGATAGGTGCATTTATGGCATTTCTTTCGGCATACCCTCTCACAATGGCATTCGTGCTATTGATGTCAGGTAGATAACGCCTTCGATCTAGAACCGTTTTTACGTATCCCTTTTCTCTTGCCGAAGCAACTACATTTTCCATGTATTTTTTGATGGTCGGATACTCTTCGAAGTAGTTGTCTATAATTCCTTTTGCTTCTTTGCGACTGATATTCAAATTTTGTGCAAGTCCAAATGCGGATTGCCCATAAATGATTCCGAAATTCACGGCTTTTGCCTGAGACCTTTGTTCACGCGTGATTTCATTTACCGGGGTCCTAAATACTTTTGACGCAGTAGCAGTATGAATGTCCACGCCTTTACTAAAAGCCTCAATCATAGATTTATCCTCGCTAAGTGCAGCAATAATCCTCAATTCAATTTGAGAATAATCAACAGCCAAAAGTTTATGTTTTTCATCTCGAGGCACAAAAGCTTTTCTAATTTCACGACCTTTTGCTGTGCGAATAGGAATGTTTTGAAGATTGGGATTGTTAGAGCTTAGCCTTCCCGTGGCCGTAACAGTTTGCATAAAGCTGGTATGAATTCTACCATCTATTGGGTCGCACAGTTCAGGAAGTGGATCTACATAAGTACTTTTTAGCTTTTTTAGCTGTCTGTAATTTAAAATATTTCCCACGATAGGATGGTCTTTTTCGTGCTTTTGCAAAACATCTTCTGAGGTGGCATACTGACCAGTTTTGGTTTTTTTGGCCTTGCTTGAAATTTGCATTTTTTCGAAAAGGATATTTCCTAGTTGTCTAGGAGAGTCTAGGTTAAAGTCTTCACCTGCGGCTTTAATTATTTCTGATTGCAGGCGGATCAAGTCTTCATTCAGCTCTTCACCAAACTTTTTTAAAGCATTCACATCTATATTAATTCCTTCTATTTCCATGTTTTTCAGCACAAACATTAAAGGCATTTCAACATTTTCAAATAGAGACTTAAGGTGTGCTTTTTCTATTTCAGTTTCAAAAAGTTTTTTTAGCTGGTAGGTAATATCCGCATCCTCACAAGCATAATCACAAACTTGCTCAGCGGAGAGATCCTTCATGCTCTTTTGATTTTTCCCCTTTTTCCCAATCAAAGATTCTATGGAAACACATTGATAGTTCAGGTGCTGTTCAGCCAAGAAATCCATACTCTGTTTGGATTCAGGATTAATTAGATAGTGAGCAATCATCGTATCAAAGCATCCCGACGGGACATCGATTCCATATCTACTCAATACTTTTAAATCATATTTTAAGTTGTGACCTATTTTAAGAATCTCTGTATTTAGAAAAACAGATGAAAATTGCTGAATTAGGTTTTTAGAAAAATCATCAACCTCAGGAATAGGGACATAATAGGCTTCTTTTTTTTTAAAAGAAAAAGATACTCCAACAAGGTTTGCATGTCTTGACTCAAGGTTGTCTGTTTCCGTATCAAAGCAAAATTCTTTTTGTTTTTTGAGTAGACTTATCAGTTTTTCTAGCTCTTCTTGTGTATTGACAAGATGGTATTTAGCCCCCTCTGTCGCAATTGTTTTGAAAGAAGAAGTCGGTATAGGTTCTTTGTCTTCAACCATGCTTTGTGCACCGAATAAATCAAGCTGAGAAACATCCTTGGTGGGTGTTTTTATATTAGCTGTTTCGTCTACAGGTGTCGATTTGATTTCGATTTCCTCACCAAGAACTCTTTTTCCTAATGTTCTAAATTCAAGCGCTGTAAAAGAAGCTTTTAATTTTTCTTTGTTTATGGCTTTTACCTTTAGTTTTTCTTCTTCGAAGGCCACATCAACATCCGTTATTATGGTCGCAAGTTTTTTTGATAGTAGTCCTTGTGCTCCAAATTCGATCACGTTTTCCTTCTGCTTTCCTTTAAGGTCTTCTACATTTTCAATTAGCCCCTCAATAGACCCATATTTTGCTACAAGAAGTTTTGATGTTTTTTCCCCAATTCCAGGAATTCCCGGGATGTTGTCTGAGGCGTCTCCCCAAAGCCCCAAAATATCGATTACTTGCAATGGGTCATCCACACCAAATTTCTCCTGAACTTCTGATACACCGAGTATTTGTGCCGGTGCACCCCCACGGCCAGGTTTATACATAAATGAGTTGCTTGAAACGAGCTGTGCATAGTCCTTGTCAGGAGTCATCATGTAGGTTGAAAATCCTTTTTTCTCGGCCATTTTACACAATGTTCCAATGACATCATCCGCTTCATAGCCAGCAACCTCAATTACTTCTATGTTAAATGATCGGATAAGGTTTTTAATTGGCTCAATCATTGAACGAATATCTTCTGGCATAGCTTCTCGATGAGCTTTGTATTCCGCGAAGTCTTCTTGCCTTATTGTTGACCCTCCCGGAGGGTCAAAAACGACAGCAATATGTGTGGGCTTTTCATTTTTTAAAATATCAATCAAGACATTTGTAAAACCAAATGCAGCGGATGTGTTTTGTCCAGTTGAGCTGATCCGCGGATTTTTTGAAAAAGCAAAATATGCACGATAAATGAGGGCATAGGCATCTAATAAAAAAAGTTTTTTGGGGTGTTCAGCCGATAGCATTTATGGTAATATTAAAGATTTAGTTGACAATGTACGCTCTACTTCAAAAGGTACGCTTTTTTTCAAAATACGCCCACCGCCAATCATATTTCCTTTAAAAACAAAGTCCGCCGAATCTTTTAATGTAAGCATACCTAATTTAAACATTGCTCCTTTTTCGAGTGAAATTACGAGTGGGATGGACAGGTGCGTAGAGGTTTTTTTTGGCAGTTTAAACCGCTCCTTTATAGCGAGAGAACCTAGCTTACGCCCATTCACAATAACATCCGTATCTAAATTGTAGATGTATATTGTTTTGCTGTTTGGGTTTTCTACAATACCATTAAGATTTACCTTTAACACTTTTTCTTTTATAGAAAATTTAGAAAGCCCATCATAGCTAATGAGCTGTGGATCTTCCCAAGATCCACAAGAGTTGAAAAGAGCAAGTGCAACAAGAGCAAGCAAGACTTTCATGTTATTTCATTCTCTTAGCGAATGATTCATAAAAGTAAGGGATGGTCTCAATTCCTTTATAGTAATTAAATAGTCCATAGTGCTCATCAGGGGAGTGAATAGCGTCGCTATCGAGACCAAAGCCCATTAGGACAGTTTTTAAACCAAGCTCTTTTTCAAACATTGCCACTATCGGAATACTTCCCCCACTTCTAACTGGTATCGGCTTCACGCCAAATGATTTTTGATAGGCGTCACTTGCCGCAAGGTAACCGACAGAATCTACTGGTGTGACGGCGGGTTCTCCACCATGATGAGGTGTTACTTTAACAGATACACCCTTGGGCGCTATCGCTTGGAAGTGATCGCAAAAAAGCTTTGTGATTTTGTCAGGATCTTGATTTGGTACAAGACGCATAGATATTTTTGCATATGCTTTTGAGGCGATTACTGTTTTTGCTCCCTCTCCAGTATAACCTCCCCATATACCATTTACGTCCAAAGTAGGTCTAATTGACCCTCTTTCTGGTGTCGAATAACCTTTTTCGCCATGCGTATCTTGAATATCTATCGATTTACAATAAGCTTCATGAGAAAATGGTGCTTTGGCCATTTCAGCTCGTTCTTCAGCTGAAAGAATTTCCACATCATCGTAAAAACCCGGGATGGTCATTTTTTGATTTTCATCTTGCAAAGAATCTATCATTGAACAAAGAATGTTTATTGGATTTGCTACACATCCTCCATATAATCCGGAGTGCAGGTCACGGTTTGGCCCTGTTAGCTCAACCTCCACATAGCTCAAGCCTCTTAGGCCTGTTGTAATAGAAGGCACATCATTAGCTAACATTCCTGTGTCAGAGACTAAAATGATATCCGCAGAGAGCCTTTCTTTTTCGTTTTCAACAAAAACAGCTAGATTTTCACTACCAACTTCTTCTTCGCCTTCGATCATCATTTTGACATTACAAGGAAGCTCTTGTTTGGCGATCATGGCCTCTACGGCTTTAACATGCATGTACATTTGCCCTTTGTCATCACAAGCGCCTCTTGCAAAAATGGCTCCAGAGGGATGAAGATCTGTTTTTTTGATTATTGGCTCAAAGGGTGGGTTTGTCCACAAATCAATGGGGTCGGCAGGTTGAACATCATAGTGGCCGTAAACCAAAACAGTAGGTAAATTTGGGTCAATAATTTTTTCTCCATAGACAATGGGGTGCCCGTCTGTTGGACAGATTTCTACATTGTCGAGACCAATTCTTTTTAAATCTACCGCTAAAGCTTCCGCGCAAGAAGCAACATCCTTGTTATATGCGGAGTCGGCCGAAATTGAAGGAATGCGCAGCAGCTCCATTAACTGGTCTAAAAATCGTTCTTTATGCTCGGAAATGTAGTTTTGTGTTTGTAACATATGTTATATTTTTCGGCTCCAAATTACTGCTTTTTTCTTTTGCATAAACCATGTTTGAGTATGTGATTTAAAAAGTCCATTTAAGTTCAAAATTAGAGCGCTAAAATTATATTTATTTACTTCTCGTTGGCTTCTGTTTTTTTTAGTCGTGAATTATTGCTTATTTTTGCGTGTAACTACGTATTAAAGACTTGCATCTTTAGTATACATCATCAATTACTAGAATTTTGAAACAGTTTTTATTTTTCTTTATTTCATCGCTGTGTTTAGTGCAGGTTTCTCGTGCTCAATTGACAGTGGCTTCCGGAATGACTCCGGAGCAATACATCCAGAGTCTTGTGGGTGGGGGTATCGTTATCTCCAATGTTACCTTCACTGGTAATGCCAATCAGATTGGTACGTTTGACGGCGTCAATTCCAATATCGGTTTCAATTCAGGAGTTGTAATGGCTGCCGGCCCAATAGACGGTCTACTCGGGGGTCCTGCCGATGTTGATGCGGGCCAGCCAGGAAGTGGCCTGCCAGACAACGATTTGCTTGCTGTTGCCCAATCAGTAAATCCTGCCATTTTAAGTACAAGTGATGCTGTTATTTTAGAATTTGATTTTGTGCCATCTTCTAACGTTGCGGCTTTTAATTTTGTATTTGCTTCTGATGAATACTTACAATGGATAGGTTCTATTTTTAATGACGTCTTTGCATTCTTTGTAAGTGGACCGGGTATAACAGGTCCCTATTCTTCCCCTGCAGGATTTCCAGGAGGTTCAGCAAATGTTGCTGTAGTTCCGGGGACTAACACCCCGATTACCATAAGTACAATCCATCCAACCTCCAATGCAGCCTTTTACATACAAAATACAGGATCATCTCATTCAATGAACGGATTTACAGTTCCCATTCCAGTTGAACTGAGTGTTCAATGCGGAGAGACATACCATTTCAAATATGCCATTGCGGATTGCTCAGATAATTATCTAAATACTGCTGTATTTCTTGAAGCAGGAAGTTTCGTGTCTGACGCTGTTGACGTTACTGTCGCAACAGTTTCAGGTGATTCAACGATTGTAGAAGGATGTACAGATGCTAACTTTTACTTTACGAGACCTGAAGGAGATGTTGCTGATACTTTAATTATTAATTATGAAATCGGTGGAGAAGCAATTGAAGGAACAGATTATAATTTCCTTCCTGATACGATCGTTTTTCTTCCAGGAGAGGATTCAGTAACTGTTAATTTATCACCTATTCAGGATGGAGTTGATGAGGGATTTGAGTCAGTGACCATTTCAGTAGAATTAGTCAATATTTGTGGAGACACGATTGTTTCTGAGGGGATTATTTATATTGGAGATGGTCCAATATTGAATATTACAGAATCAGACATTACTGTTTTGTGTGCTAACGATAGCGTTCCTTTGGGAGCATCTGCATCAGGCGGATATGCACCCTACACATATGATTGGACAGACATGAATGGGAATCCCATAGGTACTGGAGATACAATCTATCAAGGCATATCAGAAAACGGGTCTATTGATGTTTTGGTCACTGCAACGGACTTCTGCAATTTTTCTGGTGTTGATACAGTTACCTTGACGCAAAATCAAACTTTAGAAATTGATACTATTTACGTTGGTCCTGCAACTTGTGAACCTGATGGTTTTGTTTCTGCGATTGTTGTAGGAGAAACAACTACACCAGAACACGGTGTGTATTATTCATGGTTAAATCAAGCTGGAGCGGATGGCCCTGCCGCCTCGGTTTGGACGGATCTACCTTCGGGATGGTATTATATATCTGTAGAGGACGCCGTATGTACGGTTGAAGATAGTGCGTTTGTCGAGCTTTTAGATCCGCCGATTGCGGCGCTCACTGCAAATCCTGTGCAAGGATGTGCACCGTTACTAGTTACGTTTGACTATGGTGATAGTCAAAATGCCGATGCTTATGAACTATCTTTTGGCGATGGCACCTCTCAATCAAGTAACGTTATTGAGCAGATGACCCAAACCTATGATGGAGCGGGAAGTAATACCTATAATGTTCAACTCGTAGTTTTTCAAGGTGTAAATTGTTCAGACTCTGCTCAATTACAAATTATATTGGATATTTGTGGTTGTACTGATGGGAATGCGATTAATTATAATCCTTTAGCGACGGCAGATGATGGGTCGTGTATATATCCAGTTCCGCCAGAGCCCGTTGTTTCAGCGCCAAATGTTTTCACTCCCAATAATGATGCAGATGATACAAATGAGCTTTTTGAATTAGATACTGAAAACCTTCAAGAGCTGCAATTGATTGTTTTCAATCGTTGGGGTAACATTGTTTTTAATGAAACCAGCGTTGATCCAGACAATGATAACCCAGCATGGAATGGTGAAATTGACAATTCGGGTAAAGATGCGGAGGCGGGCGTGTATTTCTATAAGTATATTGCGGTTGGTCTAGAAGATCAATTCTCGGATTCCCCGGCCCCAGTCGTGGAAGGTCATGGGTTTTTGCACCTCGTGCGTAATTAATAAACCTTACTGAAGCTATGAAAAATCTCGTTTCGATAGTCTTCTTATTAAGCACTCATTATATTTCTTGTCAGGTTTTAACATGGGAAACATTTGTCGATTCTATACCAACGCTATCTTCGCCTAGGCCATGTGATTTGAATAATGATGGTGTACTTGATATTGTTATTGGCGGTGGAACCGAAGGTGAAATCAGCAATTCAGGTGTAATGGCTTTTGATGGGACGAATGGATCTTTGCTGTGGAAATCACCATCAAGAAGTGAGCTTTATGGCTCTCCAATTTTTTATGACGTCAATGCTGATGGCACTGAGGATGTTTTTATTACAGGTAGAGAAGCTCAATTTTTAGTATTTGACGGTGCGACAGGTACTTTACTTTGGGATTTTTTCCCGTACGGAACAAATCCTGCGGACAGCGGTTGGTATAACTTTTATAATCCTCAGTTTATCAATGATGTTAACGCAGATTCATTTAAAGACATCATCGTAACAAATGGTGGAGATTATTCGGCTCCAGAATGGGAGACTGACCGGCCGCCTGGTCATGTTCTTGTTTTGTCATCAACGGATGGCGAAATTTTGGCCCAAGCCGTTGTTCCTGATAGTGCAGAAACGTATTGTTCTCCGATTATTTGTGATCTTCAAAATAATGGTATTCGCTGGGTTTTATTTGGAACAGGTGGAGAAAATTTGGGAGGTCATTTTTATGCTTGTCCACTGACAAGTATTTTGGGCAACAATATGAATGGTTCAGTGATTTTAGCCACTGACTCTTTGAAAGGGTATATTGCACCGCCATCTCTAGTTCTAAATGAGGAAACCAATACTTATGATATTTATGTTTTATCTTATGGTGGCAAGCTCCAAAAGTTCTCTGGAGCTGATTTCGCTGAGCAATGGTCATTCCAGCATCCGGATACAGAATCTAGTGCTGCTCCCGTAATTGGAAATTTCACTTCTGACCATACACCCGATGTTTTCTTGACCTTATTCAAGGGGATTGCGCCTTCTTTCAGTGACTTTTATCAAATTATGCTAGACGGTTCGAATGGAGATTTGAAATTCATCGATAGTCTTGGCCAATTGAACTATGCCTCAGGAAACGCCATAGATTTAAATAATGATGGTAGAGATGAGGCTGTTACCTCTCTTACATATGTCATGAATGGTTATTTTGAACATAGACTCGAAAAAATTGATTTTGATACGAATTTAGCATCCTCTATTACGCCCTTGGAAGCCGGTGTTAATTTGGGATCTACACCATTATTTGCTGACCTGGAAGGTGACGGGTCTGTTGACTTGATTTTTGCCTCTAGAAAAGATAGTTTGAATCCAGTAGCATGGAATGGAATTGTCGTGAGTAGGATGGAACTCGCACTTTCTGTTCCGAATTCGGGAATTGCATGGGGCTCTTATTTAGGTAGTAATTACGATGGTTTATATTCCAACACGGCTCAATTGTGTGCTGACAATGCTGTTGTAGCGTCGGCAAGTGTCATCAATCCATCCTGTAATGGTTTTTTAGATGGTTCAGTAAGCATTAATGTTACGGGTGCTGCTTATCCATATGTTTACCATTGGACAAATGGCATTTACGACGATTCGTTATCAAATCTTGATGCTGGCTCCTATATGGTTCGAGTAACAGATGCTTCAGGTTGCTATGAAGACTTGACTTATAATCTTGTTGACCCTTATGAAATTACGTATGGTGCAATTTCATCACCAACTTGTATTGGTTATTCTGACGGTAGCGCAACAATGTCTTCTTCAGGTTGCCCATGTATGTTTAGCACCTGTACTTTTCTTTGGGAAAATGGCATTACGACAAAACCAAACGACTCACTTGTTTCCGGTTGGAATTCGGTAGTTATTACTCATCCAGATGGCTGTGTAGTTGAAGACTCAGTTTTCATTTCTGAACCGAATGCGGTTATAGATTCTTTGCTCATTCAAAATGTGACCTGTTTTCAGGAAGAGAATGGCCAGCTTACTTTATTGATGGATTCCATTCATATGCCGTATGAATTTTTATGGTTTAATGGTGATACACTCAATTTTGTAGAGGGTCTTTCTGCGGGAACATATAATGTTTGGGCTCAAGATGCAAGGGGATGTCTAGACACGCTTGATATAGAGATTAATGAGCCGGATATGCTCGTGATACAAAGCGAATATTCTGAATTCTTGTGCGCAGAAGTATCAGATGGAATTATTTCTTTTGGTGCTCTTGGCGGAACGGCACCATATAGTTATCAGGTGAATCTTAGTTCTGTAGATGATACTACACTGAGTAATTTGTCTGCAGGAAGCTATACGATTGACGTTATAGATGCTAACTCTTGCCAAACAGATCAGACACTAGAAATTATTGAGCTTGATCCTATTTCTGCATCATTTGAGATCGTTAATGCCTCTGAAACAGGCGCTTTTAATGGAGCAGCAATCGTAACCCCGAGTGGCGGATTGCCCCCTTACACCTATTATTGGAGCTCGTTTCATGTTGATTCTAGTGCCGTTTATTTAAATTCTGCTTGGTATAGTGTTTTGATTACGGATTCTATTGGCTGTACTTTTGAAGACTCCGTTTTTGTAGGTGTCGTAGGCATTGATGTATCGGATGTTTTAAGTTTTGAAGTATATCCGAACCCTACAACTGGTGCTGTTTTTTTGAGTGAACCTTGTCAGCAAATAGAGTTGTATAGCCAAGAGGGGAAATTGATTTTGAGAAAGCTGAATAGTGACTTTATCGATCTTTCTTCACTTGTAAATGGCTTATATTATTTAAGTTTAAGAAATAAACAAGGGGTTCAGCAGGTTCCTATTGTTAGAATTTCGAATTGATGTCAAAACTTTATTTCAGCTTAACAGTATGTTTTTTCTTGCTCTTAGCGTGCTCATCTTCTGAGTCTGAAGTTCAATTGATTGCTAAAGGTGGACCAATATATGGTGGAAGTGTGTCTTACTATGCTTCTGAAAAATCAGATTATATCTTTCCAATGTCAGTCGTTTCGATGTATGATCAAAGAGCTGTTGCTCCAGTATATGAAACCTTACTTTCTTATGATGAAGAGAACCAGAGCGTCGTTTCGAATCTAATAGAAGCTTATTCATTTTCAGCGGATAACGCTTATCTTGATTTAAAAATCAGACAAGGTGTTTATTTTCATGAAGACCCGTGCTTTGTTGATCAGAATAGAAGATTGGTAGCGAGTGATGTGAAATTCACCTTAGATTTCGCTTGCTCTCGACATGTACTTAATGAGCAAGGTCAATTATTAACCCCGAAAATAATTGGTGCAGAAGAATTCTTAAATGATACAACTATTAATTTTAGTAGAGGAGTCAAGGGTATTCAGGTCCTTTCTGATTCGACTTTGAGGCTACGTTTGATTGACTCCACACAAACCATTCTAAAAATATTAACCCAT